>OAUU01000040.1_pt1 | contig 141768 bp, 131 predicted proteins | sample 1501381 | NCBI WGS metagenome assembly OAUU01 (sample SAMEA2580057, study PRJEB22360) | human gut metagenome | reverse complement strand
AGCACACTCCTTTTTGAAGGAGTATATCGTAGAAAAATCAGCACATCAACAGAGCGTATTACTGAAAGTTGGGCGTTTATTCCCCCGCAAAACTTCGGTTAAAATCCCAAATAGAAATCCCTTGTCGATTCCACTCATTATATGGCTCTCCCATTAATGAAAATGCCTCATCGGTTATTTTCTTTCTATAATTGGATACATTTTCAGTAAAATGCAGGTATCCCTTTTCATCAACATGTGAATCACATATAAATGTATCGGAAATTATCCCAATAATATCACGAAGAACAGCATATATTACAATCTCTTTCCTCTCCGTTCTGTACTCATAAATTGTCACTCCTCTTTCCAATACATAAATCTTTGCCTGTTTCTGCATTACATCTACGTTTAACATCATGTCATACCTATTGGAACCATTAAATATTTTCTCAATATACCTTCTGTTTTCTATAGAATAACAACTCCATTTTTGCAACAATTTATCAGCTTCAATCATACACTCTTTAGCATTCATTCCTTTTATACCTCAAATCTAAAAATTCAAATTCATCTCTCAATTTTTTAATCACTATTCCTGTTACATTTACAATTTAACTTTCTATATATGTATAACAATTCTATAGGCAAAATCCGAAACCCAATGGGGAAGGATTGCACCATATAAGCTATCAGATTTGATTCTAATATAAGCCAAGATAAGATGTGTTATAAACAAATCTGCTATATATCTTACATTTGATATGATCTCCCAAAATGACATGTCATAAGCAACCATTCTGAACGGAAAATGCATCAATACAAACAGTACTCCTGTTACAAGCACGTCCAACAAGATATGTTTTAAAAGAGAATGCAATCTAGTCTGAAGATAGCATAGGAGTTTTTTAATACTCTAGGTAACGCTCTGGCTTTGCATCGGCTCCCATTTCAAATGGGGGATATAGATATTATTCATTATATTATCAGAACCTGTATCATCTGTCCGTAAATATCTCACACTATATGTTTACATATTCTTAGACACAACGAAACCAATGATTCCCACTAAACATCCGCAAATCACAAAAGCAATCCCTATTATTTTCAGGATCATCGATACAGACGTCTGATTTTCTGCCGGAACATATATCATATGTGGATTCTCCGGATTATAATATAAGATTGTCTGCTGCCCAGAATCAGGCACAAACATTTCATTAACTTTTACATTTCGTAGATTTCCTTGCTTTCAGCATATCATTCATCCTAGTATCTGTTCTATAGATCCTTGTCTTCCAAACAGCTTATTATATACTTCGTCACTACATTTTCTCCTAAACGAGCCACAAACACATAATAGGGCAGAAATTCCAGTACTGCAATTACCATGCATAATACAGGTATATACTGCCATAGTTTATTGAACACACAAAAGCACACAAAAAATACATCCATTGCCGCTAACGGAATCCACATCACATAATCCGCTATATTCCACACATGTTGCAGTTCAATGATCTGTTGATCCTCAAGGTATTGCACAGACCATTTATAGACATTTTTTCCTGAACGATAATATACATAATACTTCCCATCTTTTTTTATCAGATGTGTACACGGATGCCATTTGTCATGGTTACGCTCTTTTTGATATTCCATATTCAATTTTTCATAGAATTTCTCTTTCGTCTGATTCGTTTGGATTTTTTTCATTGTCTCACCCCAGCAGTCAAATATTTATTCGTAAAAACTTCACCTTCCTCATCTGTAACCCCCCCTATGAATAATTTCTGCAATATCCTCATTATTGAAAAAAACACATTTATCCGCTCTCAGATTGCCCTCCGGATATAAACATGCAATATAGTCGTACTCTTTGTTCGACTCCAAATGTTTCTGTTTTCTCCCATAAATCATAACTCTTTTCCAGTTTCTCCGTCACCATCTAAATCCACATTCATAGCTATAGAAACACCGTTTCCTACCACTCCACCAACCGCAGAACCAACAATTTTTCCAATAGCTGTTCCTGCCGGGTCTATCACTAGCCCCTATTTTGTCTTGTTCTTTTTCACTCCGATCAGACAGCCAATGAATCCAATGGCAAAAACAAGAAGTAAATCCTTCATAACCGAATTTATGTAATAACCGTCTCTATACGAAATCCATAGTGAAAATCCTGTAATAGCAACACCAATAGCCATGCAAAATGCAACAACTGACCATAGAATCTGCGCATTTTCCCTTTCATCTCTACGTCTGCTTCTGTTTTTTCCCGTTTTCCTGCTATTTCTGGCATCTATCATCCCCCCCAGGATCGCACTCAAAGCGGCAACCAGCCAGTTCAGATAAGCCTCTGTCCGAATACCCGCCGGTTCAGAAGCTATAGCGTCTGTATTATCCAGGCTTGCCCAAAACTCTGTTGCGGACTCATCCGGCTCCGATAATGCTTCATATACAGCTCGTTGATATTCCTCACCATCACGGAACCAATGAATAATATAATTATATCTTGGCTTATATCCTGCCTTCGTCAATTCTGATGTTTCCTCTACATCCGTTATGTAGCCAGATACTTTCTCATAGGATGATGTACGCATAGAGCTCTGAAAATTCAAAAAGCCAATTACACCAAACACTACTGCTATCAAATACAATATATGCTGCACTTTCAATCGATACATTCCCTTTTGTATTCCTTCCCATCGTCTGATCAATAAGATAATATCAAGTTATCTCTTGATTCTCTCTTTACTGCATTTGGCATACCTGCATTTTCCGGTGTAGCCACATACTCATCCATCACATTATTCGCGGCACCCTCTGTCACCTTCTTGATAACATCTTTGCTGCCTGCTCCGCCACCTTTTTCGCGGCTTTTGCCTCTGTGTTTGCAACCTTCGCTACCTTAACTGCTTTTATAATATCACCAGCTGCCACAACATCCAGTCCTAAAAATATTACATCGGCGCCTAGTGCCAACCACTCACCACCACTTATTTTTCCATCATCGCTCAATGCCTGAGTCACATCATCAACCAACTGATATATATCCGTAATACAGTTGATCACTGGAATAAAACCCAGTATAAATTTGATAATTTCTATTGCATTTCTAATTTCAACCGTACTCTCTCCCAGTTGTATCTCATCTATGATTTCATGAAGCGTTATATTTACATTTTTATTGCAGTTTCGCACAAATTTATATTCTCTGATTGTGCCTCCAGCTTATCTGCATCTACAAATAATGTACTCATGATTCATTCCTTCATATCTTTTCAGATAGTCACGTACGATTTCTCATTACTACTTTTGTAGGCTATCATCTCTTCTTACAATAAGAAATTAATAATATTTATTCGTAAAAACTTCACCTTCCTCATCCGTAAAACCCCCTATGAATAATTTCTGCAAAGACCAACGCATCAATATCTGTATAATTTTGCTCTGTCAATAGTTCCTCATTGCTTGCAATATATGTTGCCAGATCACTTCCACTATTACTATTTTTCGGCATAGCAATCCACCTTGCATACATTCCGGTTAACTGAACTTCTGAATGAATGAATCTTTGGAAATCATTTCATTGTCTTGATCATAAATAATCGTTTTACTGGCTTTATCAATATCTATTGTCAAACAAAAATAATAGCCTTGGTCTCTCAGTGCACATAAAAGGTCATATGCATTTTCAATATTCTTATCGACATTGGTCTCCAAACCTTTCAAGTCACTGAATATTAAAACATTATGGTTGCTTTTATAATCCTCAAAAGTAACATATTCCTGATCACTCTCTATGAAACGAATATCAACATTCGTGTATTCTAGTTTCCCGTGATCTAATATTGAATAAATATCCTGTTTGATCTGATTCCCAAGTATCACCTTGGGATAATTATCTGTGATTCTTCCATCTTCATAAATCGTAAATGAAAAAGCATCATCTGATTCATTTAGTGATACTGCCTCCCCAGTATTTATGAACTCACCAAAATTCTGACCAATATTTTTTCTCTCAGTATGTACAATCTGAAACTCCTGATTGTATTTTTCCTTCAAATATCGTTTAATCACCTGTTCTGAATCAGGCAGATTTCTTCCGCAACTACACAGAAGCATAAGTATCCATGACACACATCCTAGCATAAGAAACATGCGCTTGCTTCTGCCACCAGGTATTACCCAATTTATTTTTCTCAATGTGTACCCCCGTTTCATATAAATACTCACGCTATATGTTTACATATTCTTAGACACAACGAAACCAATGATTCCCGCTAAACATCCGCAAATCACAAAAGCAATCCCTATTATTTTCAGGATCGTCGATACAGACGTCTGATTTTCTGCCGGAACATATATCATATGTGGATTCTCCGGATTATAATATAAGATTGTCTGCTGCCCTGTTTGAACAGAATTTTTTCCTGTTCCAATCACACTCTTTTGTACTACCCGTTCGCCATTTACATAAAATTCGTATGCGGGATACCATGTGTAATTATAGGTATCCACATTTCTCTTGTAGACTTCTTCCACATCCACAACTGTCGCAGTCGTCTTCTCCACGCAGTCTTTCTTCGACTCACTAATCCTGCGATCCACACCTTTTGCACATACAAACAATATGGCAGCTATGATCCAGAACAGACATGAGACGCCTATTACAATCACAATAATCATTTTCTATTTCTCCATCATTGTATACTCTATTTTTTTAGGAACAACCTTCCCATCAGGCACAAACATTTCATTAACTTTTACATTTCGTAGATTTCCTCGCTTTCCCCTATATAATCAGCCAGATAATGAGTCACAAACATTTTCACATGTCTAAAAGTAACACAAGATTCCAGCGCATAGAACGGTAATACTTCCAGTAACAGCAACGCACAAAACCATGCCAGCCCCAGCCATATCGACTGTCTGAACAAATATAAAATAAACAAATCTATAATCAAAAGTGTTCCCCAGATAATTTTATCAGATAAAGAACACCTTCGCTGCACGGTCATCTTTTTCCCATCAAAAGAAAAATCCCAATATGACGTTACCCTGCCTGATGAGAAACGAATCACCGGCATGCCTTGCTTGAACTGAAGCGTTATCATGCCATGTTCCTTATCCTGCAGATACTCCTGTCTATGTTTACTCATATAGGTCAGTCGATCGATAACCGCCTCTTTTCTATCTTTAAGGAAATACATCTTTTTCATCACATTATGCTCCTGTATTTAAAAATAACGAGCGGAATCTCCGTTCATCATCTTCGTATCCTCTGCAGACAATTTCGCCGATATCTCCGTGGTTAAACATAATCGCCAGATCTTTTTTTATATTTCCCTTCCGAGAGATCATATAAGAAAATCTCATTTAGAATGCGATCTACGTTTTGTAATCAATACACTTGATGCTACTACCCCAGAAAATGCAATGGATACATCAGCAATCATTCCCTACTTCCATATAAATCGTGTCATTGTTATCGTGTCACCAATTTCTCTTTTCTTATAGTCTTCTTCTGAAAGGAAACACGTACTCTCATATCCCGAATGTACATCCCTTCCCAATATTGGGTAAAACCGCTTCGTATCCCGGATATTTTCAGCGCCATAAGACTCCGTCTCAATCACTGGTTGCTTTTGCACAAGTACAACATCATACTGTAACACCTGCTTTTTTCTCAGTTGTCTTATATTTGCATTCTCTGTCAGAACGCATGCTCCAGCTATAAATATTACTATAACATAATACAGACAAACAAAGATATCACTCCCATCAAAATTGAAAAAAGTGCTGACAACCATACCTATGAGCAATGCCACAAATGCTATCAAAACCCACCTGTTCCTCTTTTTTCTCCGTGCCCTAAGCTCCACGGCTGCATCCTCATCATTGATTTGTCGAAATGTGAATCCCTGCTCATCTTCTGCCGTATAAACAACTTTTGTGTGATCTAAAACCATACCTTACTCCATTCTACACGATTATTTTTCACCTGTTTAGATACTTAAATTTCCAGCTGCAATAGCCATTATACTTGAGACTCTGTACTTATCATCTAACAGGCTAATATTCTAGCACCAAAACACATTGATTTCTCCACCTATAATAGTGATTTGCAATTGAGAAATATATTGTACAATTATACCAGAAATAGTCATAGCAACAAAATATGTTACTATTATCCCCAACGCTAAAAAGCCATCACTACTATCAAACTTAGTTATGTGTTCTTTATATGAATCTGGTACATCAAAAAGCTTTTTCATTTTTGTAATCTCCTAAACACCAAGACTGGAATTTCACGGTCTATTCTACTATTTTTTTATCACCAAAATACTGCATCAGGATTAATATCAAAGCACTTCCTGCAAGTATTCCATCCATAATTCCAGCAGGCAACAAAAACATCATCAATGTAATTGTAATAACACAGTTTATTACAGATAATACTAATCCCCACATTCTATTTTTCAACAATCCTATTGCTCCGATAAGTCTAAATACTCCATATATTGCTCCCATAACCATCATCATGTAAAGATTATCTTGAAAGTACGGAAGTTTAAATTCAAAATATTGCCCTATATCATATTTATCAGTCCCTATGAGCAATGCTGATATCATTGCAAAAATTCCACCAAGTTCCATAAAACCACCATGAATAATCATAAGTATCGCTGCAATCTTGTATTTTTTCATAACTATATATTCCTCCGTAGAATTCCGATTTTCTCAATTCTCCAAACTGGAATTTCATAAACGCATTTGCTTCTTAAACGCAAACATTCCCGCATTGCCATCACCGACAAAATCGTCCGGTGTATCCGGCATAGGATGTTTTTCATTAAAAAATTCTGTAATATGAAAGCCGCAGACATTCACATAAAAATGAATGTTGCGCTTATCAAAGTACGGCGTACAGGTTTCCCATACTTTCGTGTTCGGATATATCCGTTCCAATTCAAACCATATCTTCTTACCAATACCATTGCTCTGAACTCCGTTCTTTACAAAAAGCAGGTCAAGATGGTTATGCTGTGTACTCTCATTGATAATAACAACAGCACCGCCCACCATTTCTCCATCGACAACGGCTTTATAGACAGCAGAACCCTCTGCATTCAGCGACTGGTCAATGTCCTTTTCAGGCAGAATAACAGCATCTGTTTTCCCAAAAGCATCTTCAAAACCTTTCTGAAATGCTTCCTGCATATCCGCCTTGTATTGCGTTAATTCTTTTGGTTCTATACAAACTAATTGGAAGGTCATTTTATATCTATCTCCTCAAAAATTCCGAGTTGTCTCTATCTTTATCTTTTAATTATACACAGGATTTGAATCTTTTTCTACTTATCCATAATCAAAAAATCCTCTTCCTTGTATTATAAAACCGCTTTCATAAAGTTTTTCTTCTTTTTCAGAATACCTGCGTACCACTACGAATATTCCGACTGTTAAAATCACTCCAAATACGATTCCTGCCAGAATTCCATTCGTCCCCATTCCATAACTCTCATTCAGATAATAAGATGGCAGGAAAGAAAGGATTGTTCCCACAACCAATGGCGGTATAAATCTTAGAAAATTCTTATAGCATAGGCACTTTACCATTTCCTTGTCTATCATTCCCAACATTCGCAAACTACAAACGACCCTGCTATTTTCTTCCTTCTCTGCCTGGATACGTGAATGAATTAACAGAAACTCAGCCATTATCATAAGCCCTATCACAAATGCCATCAAAAATAATAAAAATTGTCCTGATTTCTTTGCATCCTGGTATTTCTCCACCTTCGAAGACAATTCATAATATGTCTGCTCATCTTCATTCAACTGATTGCTTTCCTGCAGATATTCTTTTACTTCACATACTCCTGCATAAGAATCTTCCCAATTCTGAAACTGAAACAAGTTTGCGATACCAGCACTACCTGTTATATCTGCACTTAATTTTTCGAAATCAGAATCGTTGATGATCAGTGTTTTATCTGCAAAGGTCGGATTTTGATTAAACAGTATCTTTACATCTGTTCCAACAGACTGCAGCTTTCTGTCCCCGGAAATCGTTACAGTAGATACTGGCTGTATGTTATGTTCATACCCATCTTCCAGATTGTACTGAAACAAATTCAAAAACTCGCCTTCCTGAATCTGATAATCACATCCAAAATCCCGGTTTATTTCTGTCACAGGAAGGTAATTAAAAACATCATCTCTGATATAGGGAAGCTGAATGACCTGTTCTACAGTAACACCATTTTTCTCCAATATATGAAGGACATCCTGTACTGAAACCTGATTCATTCCATAGATTTCTGAGTACACCATGTCATAGGGAGAATAACTTTTTGCATCCTGTAGAAAAGCCGGATATAAAGTCACACATACCCCCGTAAGCATAACAGATACCGCTATTATGAGAGAGGCTAAAACATACCTACATCCCCATTCTTTCTTGTGTCTGCGGACAAATGACCATTCCACCAGATGAAACCTCATGTAGTTGGGTGCAAGTCTGCATAAGAACGTACCGATCTTTCCTGTTTTTTCTGCCCGATATTGTGCTTTTAGCAGGGTTCCGATTTTATCCAGCATAAGTCTCCCGGCATTCAGGATAAAGGCAACTGCCACCACTACTGTATATAGAACTGCTGTAAGCTTATATGCTTCCGGGCAAAACTGCCATTGCACTCCGTGAACATCTATTGCATAAATGATAACGGAAAAAAATAAAAATGACAGCACAGTTCCTGCCGCAAGTGCTATTGCTAATGCCAGCACGGATATGATCACATTTTCAAAAAGTAAGTTTCCAAACGCTTCCTTCCGTCTCATGCCAAGAGAAAACATCACGCCGTATTCCTGTTTTCTTGATGCCAGAAATGCCTGACACGAAACAGGAAGAAAAAAAACCAGAAACACTGCAGACAGAAAAAATGGAAGATAAATGTTATTGGATATGGATGAATTTACAATCGACGCATTCATAAACGTCCTGTTTGTGGAAATAACTGCAAAACAACAGAATAATGCCGTTGCAGATAAATTGCATAGAAAGTACAATCGATATTTGTAAAAACCAGCTTTCAGCATCTTTCGGGAAATATCAAAAAAGGTCATCTTTTCCACCTCCCAAACCGCACAGCGTTTTCCATATATCTTCTCTGAAATTATCGGCAGTGTTCTCTTTCTTTACTTCTTTTGCCAGATTCCCATCCTGTAGAAAAAGTACCCGGTCACAAAAGGATGCCGTATAAGCATCATGTGTCACAAGCAGAAAGCTGATGCCAGACCGTTGATTCATCTGTTTCATACATCGCATCACATCCCCGGTGGTCTTTCGGTCAAGGCTTCCTGTTGGCTCATCTCCAAAAATAATATCCGGTTCATTGATCAGCGCCCTGCCAATCGCAACTCTCTGTTTCTGACCTCCCGATATTTCCGTAATTCCTTTGTCAGCTAATTTTTCAATGCCGAGCACATCCGCTATTCTTGAAAAACGCTCTTGCTGGATGTCTGCTTCTTTTCGTTCAAGAATGAGTGGTAACAATATATTTTCTTTTACCGTCAAACTCTCCAAAAGCTGGAAATCCTGAAAAATCATTCCCATATGCTTTCTGCGAAAAAATGCCTTCTCTTCTTCCGTAAGCTGTGAAAACGTTTCTCCTCCTATTACGATTTCTCCATCGTCCGGTGTGTCAACCCCGGTCAGCACATGGAGCAGAGTAGTCTTTCCACTGCCGGATGGTCCCATAATAGCAACCATTTCTCCTTTCATAACTTGCAGATTCACATTCTGCAAAATCCGCATAGTTTCTCCTGCAGTTTTATAACTTTTTGAAATATGATTTGCATTTAATACATACATCGAAGTTCCTCCTGATAATAAATTTTAAATTTGATTATCAAAAGTATTTAATCATCCATCCGAACCGATAGACTGCAAAGGGTAACTCCCGGTCTGAAAGAAAACTCACCTTGTCCGAGGTCTTTAAAGCCATCATATACCCAGAGCACCATTATTTCTATTCCACCGAAACATATACACTCATAGAAATGCAAACATATACTTTCGCTTATATCGTTTTCACTATTTGACTTTTCCAAGCATTCCATCTGCTGTATGACTATACTTTCCAAATCCCCTTCTGCATAATATCCACTCCAGATTCGGAAATTTAGCGACAAAAGTAAAATCAGCATGATGGAACTTAAAACCATAATAGCAGCAATTCTCTGTTTTTTTACTGAAATCATATGAATCAAACCCTATACTTCTGCTTTATCATCTGGAAGTTATCGCTTAATCTTTCAAATTAGTTAAATTCTCTAAATACATTTCTATATTACCACACTCTGGACAGACCGCAACTTTTACATCATCTATAATTTTTGCCATTCCCTCATAGGCATCCATCTCATAACCGTGATTTCCATAACGTAAATTGGCAGATTCTGTAGTGCAATTCATAGCGTTGATTGGGCATGTATAAGCGTCCTCCCACAAGTCATTCACAGCGTAAATAAAAGAAAAACGGTGCAGACAAATATGATTTCCTTCGTGAGCCATGGAGCTGGGTTTCTAACAATCATAGAAGCTTCAGCTGAACATGATTGTTGTTCAAAAGCCCAGCGAAATGCCCGGCGAACAGGAACATCATATTTCGTCTGTACCGTTTTTCTTTTCATAAACCTATAAAATCAAGACTTGTGAGAGAACGCTTATATCTGCCCTTCACAACTTATAAAAGCACTACAGAATCTGCGACACTACGCCAATTAAACTCCGGTTTAATCATCCACTTCTTTGTAGTCTACGTCAAGCGCATCCGCCTCCTGCTTCATAGCCTTTGCAGCTTTTGCGGTTCTTGAAACGATCCACAGATCAGAGATTCCATCATAAATCAATGCGACTCCGATAAATTTCATTGCAAGGCTCACAACCCCAAATGCATTTACGATGCAGATAATGCCGAGTGCAAGGCTGATAATTCCAAGGATCATTGGACTCCACCACTTCTCATAACCGTTTGCCTTTGTCTCAAAAGCCATTTTGATATCGCTGATCCCATGGACTGCCAGCATAACACCGATAACGATCGGAATGATCATAGCGATGTACTCCGGTCTTGCAAACAGCCAGATACCTACTAAAACCAGGATCAGACCAAGCATTCCGTTAAAAGATGTCAGTCTGTGATTTGTAAAATATCCCACAAGATTTACAATACCCATAACAATTAAGCCAAATGCAAGCAGCATACAGATTGCACTAATTGTCTCATCTGACCAGATGATCAAAACTACTCCAAGTGCTACACACAATAACGCTGATAAAATGACATCCGCTTTTATTCTTTTTAATGTCTCTTTCATTTTTCTATCCTCTCTCTTTAACAAAAATTTTTGTCATTGCTGTTTCTTTTATAACGAATATCATACCATTCTTTTGGGTTCCGGTAAATATACAGCTCATAAAAGAAGTATAAAAAACTAAAAAAATTGTTAATTTCTTGACATACGAACATGTCTTGATTAGACTACAGTGGAAAGAAATTTCATAATTTGCAAATCAATTTGAAAGGAAATACATTACCATGGGAAAAGAAGTAAAGACGAATGCCATGCGCATTCTTGACAAAAATAAAATACCTTATGAAATTATTAATTATGAATGTGACGAATTTATCGACGGACTTCACACCGCCGAAGCCACCGGAGCCCCTGTAGAACAGTCTTTTAAAACACTTGTCATGCAGGGAAAAAGTAAACAATATTATGTTTTTGTACTGCCGATCGCAGAGGAAGTTGATCTGAAAGTTGCCGCAAAAACAGTCGGCGAAAAATCCGTAGAAATGATCCACGTAAAAGATATCACCGCCATTACCGGTTATGTACGTGGTGGATGCACTCCCCTTGGCATGAAAAAACAGTTTCCTACCGTTCTCCATGACAGCGCCAGAAATTTTGACAAAATCTATATCAGCGGTGGACGTATCGGAACCTCCATTACCGTCAATCCGGATGCACTGCTCTCCGTAGTACGCGGACAATATGCGGATATCATCATGCATTAACCAGCGTTTCACTTAAAAACTGCCGCTTGCAGGCTGTAAAAATCCGTAACATAACCTGCAAGTGGCAGTTTAAATCCAAACTTCAAATTAACTTGTCAGTTCCCCAGGATTTTTTGCGAGATTCATGATCTCCTGAAGTTCTGCGCCTTCCACCGGTGCATTTCCATAGCTGACGTGTTTTGCATCCTCTGTCACGCCGCCGAGAAGTCTTACATCCTTCTCTTTTGTCATCTCGATCGTATAATAATGCGCCTCATCTTTTAATGGATTGTATGTAATATAGATTCTGTAGCAAAGTGGCGGCACTAATCCTTTATCCGGAAGATCCACGCGGATAAGTGTCAGATTCTCTGAAATATCCAATGCCATAACGGAATAATCATCCTCTGTATATGGATAAAGTTTTGGCTCTTTGAATGCTGCCGCAAAAAGCTCATTGACGAATGCCTCTTTCTCATCGCAGAGTTTTTGCACGAATTCCGCTTTTTCTGTATACAAGCGCTTTGGAATCACAGAAAATTCTGTCTGATTTTTCACAAATGCCTGAAACTGCTGTGGTGTCATTTTGATCTGCTTTGGCTGTTTTGCCATTTTCTCATCTGCCTCATGCAATTTCTGGATCAGTTCAATCTTCAATACCAGATTATCGGTAAATGGATTGATGACCATTCCGCTTAAATTCAATTCCGGTTTTACGGCAACGCTGTTGCATGCCGGAAATGGCATACTTAAGAGTGCCTGGCTTTTTGGTGCATTTGCCATCTGCTCTTTGGAGGTGTACACTACAAAATACTGTTCGCCGGCACCGCTCTTTAAAAAGCAGGGAGTTGGCTGATCCGGTGCTTTTAACATTGCCGGAACTAACAGTTTTGTCGGACGAAGCAGATTTAAGACTGCTGTAAGCTTTTCTTTTGTCCGGTCTGCTGCGTAATCTTTGATCGCCTCCTCCAATCTATCATTTGTGATTTCCATTGTTGTCTTTTCTTCCATAATAAAACTATCCTTTCCTGATGCCCTATGCCAGAAATATGTTTCCTGACGATTTTCTATCTTGTGATCGCTGACATTCCATATTTCAAATTTGAACCATGATTTCTCTTATTTTAGCACATTACTGCGATTTATTCCATTTATTTCTGTTGCTGCATTTTGTATTTATGACAATCTACACATTCAGTATGCATACCTTATAACTCTTTGCAATTCATGCAGCTTTATGTGCTATTTTAATTTTTTTAATAAATCCGGCAATTCGCTCAATTCAAAAATGCGGTAATCCGGATGGATCGTACCATGATCTGTTATATTTCTGTCTCTCTGATACCAGATTGTAGTCAGTCCGGCATTTTTCCCACCAAGGATATCTGAGGATAAGCTGTCGCCCACAATGACACTCTCTTCCAGCTTAAAATCAGGAATATGTGCAAAACAATAGTCGAAAAATTTTTTGTCCGGTTTATGATACCCGATTTTTTTTGAAATAAAAAAGTCCTCAAAATACGGTTTGATCCCGGATTCCTCAATACGTCTGCTCTGCACTTCATAAGTTCCATTGGATGCAGCATACAGTCTGTACTTACCGTGCAATTCCTGTAAAAGTTCAAGCGCGCCGTCCACTTTTTCGTGTTCATATGCAAGATTCTGCTCGTAACATTTCGCAGTTTCTTCCGGCGAAGCTGTTATCCCATATTTTTCAAAAAAAATATGGTAACGGCTTATTTTCACTTCCTCCTGCGTCAATTCACCGAGTTCTAACTTTTTCCATTGTGCCTGATTGATCTCACTGTACCTCGCCAGCAATTTTTCTGTTGGCTCCACTCCAACTTTTTGCAGTGCTTTTTTCAGCGCTTCCTTTTCTGCCTTGTGGAAATCAAGAATGGTATCATCTAAATCTAATAAAACTGTTGTTATCATGTCATTTCCTCTTATGCTTACATATAAAAACACATTATTTTCTTAATCATAACAGACCTTTTTCTAAAAATCATCTTTTTTGTGATTTTAAACGGAATGTGATATACTAACCACGTTATTATTTGATATTTCTGCATATTTGCTGTGCAATTTTATATTTATGAAAGGTTCATCTATGAAGGAAAAAATCTTTAACATTATTCAGATTGGCGACAAGAGCAACCGCCTCAGCCGCGCTTTTGATATTTTTATCACAATCCGGGAATGAGCAAGTCCAGAGCCACGATCCGTTTCCTCGTTTCTTTTGACGGTATTGTGGATCTGCTCACGATCATTCCCGCTTTTTTCCTGTCCGGGTTTGTCATTTTCCGTATGCTGCGCGTGGCAAGAGTTTTCCACCTGTTCCGTCTGAATGCCAAATATTACTCTTTCAACGTAATCACAACTGTTTTATATGAAAAAAGAAATCAGATCATCTCCTCTGTTTTTATTGTGCTGATTCTCACCGTCGGTTACGGTGATATTTACCCGATTACAACACTTGCTACCTGTGCTTCCGCAAAAAGACACGATTTTGAAATTGAATGATATTATTATTATACGTGGGGAAAATGGTTAAATATACGAGGCAGCAATGACTCTTGCTTTGTCACAAAAAGGCATAGAAAAGGATGTATCCCTCTAAATTGCACTTTGCATATTTTCTGAAAATTCGGATTGACAACTACACTATTTTGATATAGTATAAATCGCAGGAAATGAGTTTTTCAACCGTACAGTTTTTACTCATGCGGCTCACTCGTTTCTTTTTTTATTCTCAAAATATCATATAAATATAATTTATTATCTTGGGCATGTCTTATTACCATTCTGCCTTTAAAAATACTATATCCTGTTAATTCACCACCATTATTGTATTTAGGAACAGCAAATCTAGTATCATAGCGATACCATCCATACTTTGCTTTACTATTGTGCTTACTTTTTTTATTTTCTGAAAAAGTCTTATTAGCAGCAATTTGAATCAACTCCCTAATTGCCACAGAAGCATTCGCTTTTGCATATTCATTTGGTCCTCTTAATACCTTGGTATCTTTTGAATGCGAGTACTCATCGGGGAAGTCACTCCCAATATAAATCAATTCATTTGTGTCAAGGATTTCTGTACAAGAGCCTATATATTCTTTCAAATAATCCTCTACCATATTCCAGTCAACATTTTTGTTTCTCTTAAATCTAAGATCGTTAATAACAACAACTTTTTTCCCTTCTGCATCTGATATGACGGAAATATTACCTGTTGGCAGCTTAATTTCTTGCTTTCGTATCCATCGTTCGAGATAACTGAATACTCGTCTTTTCATTTCTCCAGAAGACATCATAATACTATCAATTATAAACTGCTCGCCAACTACATAGTCTGCTCTTGAAAATTCATTCTTCTTATCTTCTTCATCACACAGTAAATCAACAAGCGACATATCCAGTGCCTTACAAATCGCAACTAGCTTGTCTGCCTGTGGATTTATCTGTTTCTTTCGCCAATCACTAATTGTACTAGTAGCAATGCCTGTCCTTCGGGACAGTTCAATCTGACTCATATTTATTTCTTCTAGTCTTGCAAAAATCTTTTCGTATATATTCATGATACAGCCTCTTTTTCCGACTTTTCGGATATTGTATCATTTACAATATATCTTTACAAGTTTTTCTTAATTCATCCTAATACTTTCTTTTTTCTCTCAATCATTGTCTCGAAAAAGGCTCGCATATCCACACAAATCAAAATTTCTTTGACAAAAGACAAATTGCCTCCACATGTTTTGTAAATGGAAACATGTCGCAAGGCTGGCACTCGACAGCCTGATATCCATGTCTTATGAGATATTTTAAATCTCTCGCAAGTGTCTCCGGGTTGCATGACACGTAGACCACTTTTTTCGGTGCAAGTTTTACTACTGAGGATAAAAATGCCTCATCGCTTCCCACTCTCGGTGGATCCATGAATACGACATCCACTTTTTTGTTCTGCTCCGAAAGCTCTACCATAAATTTTCCGGCATCTGCATTGTAAAACTGTTCATTTTTGATATTGTTCCGTTTTGCATTGATGACCGCATCCCTCACAGCATCACGGTTTAACTCCACGCCGATCACTTCTTTTGCCTGGGACGCAGCGATCAGACCGATCGTTCCGGTTCCACAATATGCATCGATCACTTTCTCTTTTCCGGTCAGTCCCGCATATGTGATTGCTTTGTTATAAAGGATCTCTGTCTGTACCGGATTCACCTGATAAAATGATTTTGGTGAAATACGGAAGGTACAGCCGCAGAGCGTGTCCTCAATATAGCCTTTTCCATAAATGACGGTTTCTTTTTCTCCGAGAACCATGCTGGTCTGTTTATCATTTACGTTAACCACAACTGTAGTTATTTCAGGATGAAGCTTCCGCAGTGCTTTTACAAAATTGTTTTTGGATGGAAGAATCGGGGAACCGAGCACCAGCACTACCATCACCTCGCCGCTGTGAAAACCACGGCGCACGAGAACGTGCCGGAGCAGACCGTATCCGGTGTCCTCATCATAAGTTTTTATTTTAAATGAATGTAAAAGTCCTCTGATATCACGGATGATAGCGCTTGAAAGCTCATCCTCGATCTCACAGGAATCAATGTTGATGACCTCATGGGTTCCGGCCTTGTATACACCGGAAATCACGCCGCCCGGTGCCGCCTTTGCATGTCCGTTTCCTGCGGTACGTCTGCCTCCGTTTGCATGTTTTCCCCTGCGCTCCACATCAAACACTGCGTGTACTTTATTTCTGTAATGATACGGATTTTCCATTCCGATGATCGGCAGGACTTTACAGTAATCCCCAATGTTTTTGCGCACATAGGTCTGTTTTTCCTGCAGCTGTTGTTCATAGGACATTCCCTGATAATCACAGCCGCCACATTTTTTTGCATACGGACAGGCTGCTGCCGGTTTCTTTTTTTGTTTCTCTGATTTCCATGTGTATTTTTTCTGCAATGCTCCCGCATTATCTATGATTTTTTTCTTTCCTTTTTCCTGCATAACTGCTCCTTTTATTTTGGCTTGCTACTTTCATTTTGGCTTGTTACTTTTCATCTCTATGTGTTTATGCTATCATAGGAACCCGTAAGAATCAAAATATTTTTAGTGAGGTTATGAATATGAATTTTATTAAGAAGAATTGGAAAGGTGTGCTGTTATGCCTGATAATCGCGATTCCAAGCTGGATTTTAGGAAAAATTTTCCCAATTGTAGGCGGTCCTGTCTTTGCGATCCTCCTAGGAATGGTCATTACATTATTGGTCAGCGATAAATCTGCTCTACAGAGCGGCATCACATTTGTGTCCAAAAAGATCCTGCAATATGCTGTTATTTTACTTGGTTTTGGAATGAATCTCTCTGTCATCCTGCAGACAGGAAAACAATCGCTTCCAATCATTCTTGCAACGATCACAACATCCCTTGTTGTTGCCTGGGTATTACATAAAATCCTTCATGTTCCCGGAAAAATCTCCACACTCATCGGTGTAGGTTCCTCGATCTGTGGAGGCTCCGCAATTGCAGCTACTGCTCCTGTCATTGACGCTGATGATGAGGAAGTTGCACAATCAATTTCTGTCATTTTCTTTTTCAATATGCTTGCCGCTTTATTTTTTCCTATGCTTGGCACCGTTCTTGGTTTTTCCCAGACAAGCGGAGAAGCTTTCGGTATTTTTGCCGGAACTGCTGTGAATGACACCTCTTCCGTTACCGCTGCTGCCTCCACCTGGGATTCCATGTACAACCTTGGTTCGGCGACTTTGGATAAAGCTGTCACCGTAAAACTTACAAGAACACTGGCAATTATCCCAATCACGCTTGTCCTTGCTTTTCTTCGAACCAGAAAGGAACAAACGGATCATAATAAAGTGGATTTTAAAAAGATTTTTCCAATGTTCATTCTCTATTTTATCATTGCATCCATTATTACAACAATAGCAGTGAACTTCGGTGTTCCTGCAGCTGTTTTCAATCCGCTAAAAACTTTGAGCAAGTTTTTCATCGTTCTTGCCATGAGTGCAATTGGTCTGAATACCAATATTGTGAAATTAGTGAAAACAGGAGCCAAGCCTTTGCTTCTTGGATTCAGCTGCTGGATCGGTATTACCTGTATGAGTTTGCTGATGCAACACGTATTAGGTCTGTGGTAAAATTATGAATCTTTTTGATAGGAGGAAGCGGTTTTCGCTCCTTCTATTTTTGTATTCTGGCAAATAGAAGCGCTATCACCATCAGAAAGCATCCCACAAACACAAAACACCACTGTATTCCGATTTTTGTCAAAAATGCTGAGGCTGACAGCGTCAGAATCTCCACCAGATTCACTCCCATATTAAGCACAGACAGCGTTGCCGCACGCTGGCTGCCACACTCCGCTTCGTCCACAAACTGATTTTCCAGATTCATCAGCAAATATTCCGGAAGATTTAAAAGCAACGGTAATATCAGCATTAGAAGCAGTACGGCTGCCCTGAATTTTACCACTCCAAAAAGAAGAAATGCCACCCCTGCTGCGGCAGCTGTAACTGCGGGCAGTTTTTCCCTACTGGACTTTCCGTTTTTTCCGTCAGACAATTTTCCTAAAATGGGTTCTGCCAGCATCTGTACGGCTGAATAGCTCAAAATGATCAATGACATCCATTCTACCGGCAAACCGCAGTTCTCAAGTTTTACCACATAAAAGAAGTTGATCAGAAGCCATGCGATACTGAAAATCGCCAGCGAAATCACAAACAGAAATGCTTTTTTGTTTTTAAATACCGCTAAAATCTGCCGTATCGAATCCTTTTTCTGCATAGTATCACCGCTATTCTCCTGCTGTCTGATGTCTGCCTGAAGCCGCATTTCTTTTCTATCTGCAATTATGGTTTTACTGCTTTCACTTCTCAGGAAGAACGAGCATACAACCGCTATAATATCCATGACTACGGTTGTAATCAGTAGACCTTCCATACCGCTTATTTTATAAATCCCGGCATACGCAACTGTACTGATGATAAAACCTGCTATTCCAAAGTTTTCTGCATGTGCTGTTTTTACAAGATATCCGTTTTCCCCATACAGATTGTACAGGTATGCGCTTCCTGTCCCGGAGGTAAAGCACGCCGCAATCCCCTCCACAACTGCCTCCACGACGAACAGTGCAAGTGACCGGCTCACAAAGGCTGCAAGCAATAAACTTCTCGCGCCAAACAGTAACACCTGCGCCAAAATCAGTGATTTCCGGTATCCAATTTTATCTGTTATAAATCCTGTTGGAATTTCCCCCAGAAAAATCACGCCTGACAATAATGCCTGAAGGATGAAAAATACGTGTTCCGACACACCAGCCTGCGTTCTTACCAGCAACGCAACCGGTGCAAAAAAGACAAGTCCATTCAAAAAACAGACTCCATCATAACTATCAAATTTTAATTTTTTCATGAGATATCTCCTTTTTTTCTAATTCGTAATCAGTTGACCGATCTTCTTTTTTGTAACAAAAAAAGATTACACCTATCTGTAACCTGATCTAAAAACTGTGCCGTCTTTGATCTCAGCCAGTTTTTCCATCATTGAATTAGAAAAAAATCAATGTCTCATGTATTTGATAACCTCCGAAGTCTTACTTTTAAAATATACTGTTATTTAAAAACTGTATCAGTGAGAAATGTTCACTGACGTAATTTATACTAACATAACGTATTTCAAATTACAAGTTTCAGTGCACCTCTCACTTATATACCACCTCTGGAGCTATTATAACAACTCTGCCATAACCAGACACATCAGGAAACAATTGTTTCTTTTCCAGATCCATTCCAAATAAAGGCTTTCGACCGTGCTCTTCTCGCACTGCTTTAATATTTTTTCATCACTCTGCAGTGTTTTCAAATTCTCCTTCCAACCGGAAAAGTCGGACCATTTTCCCGGAATCAAGTCTGTAAACCAGCTTAGATTTCGTTTGTATTCGTAATGAAGGATCTGACCGTCTAATCCATATCTGCTGATAAATTCTGCCGCAGTCCTGTTAATCGCTTTCGACTTGTCTGTATAGAGCAGACTGATTTTGTCATAGCAGATTTCCTGTTGATTATTTTCTGATGAGCCTGTCTGCTGGTTTCCGTTGCTTCCAGTTTGTGTTCCGGAAGCTGTCTCATCGTTTGCAGCGCTCTGACATAGCATTATATTTTGTGGTTCTTTTACGATACCGCGCACAGTAAGCTCTCTTCCGTTGTATAGGATCTGCTGTCCTTCCACCTCTGTTCCACCAAACAACTGCTCCGCTAAGGATGCACCTAGGATGCAGCCCTCTGTGTCGCTTTCCGGCAGATTTTTTCCCCACGGAAGGACGGAGTGGGAATCTCCACAGAGTAACAAAATATCCGCGTTGCTGCTCCGTTCGTTTATCGTAGCACGAACTGTCTGATTTTTCTGCTCTGTCCACGCTGTGAATGTCTCTGCGGATGCCGTATCCTGCCGGATTGACGATATTTCGCTCTGGGTAAACTTGTCTTCCCCAGACTGGATTGTGATGATATTGGAAAAATCCTCTGTTTTATTATGATAAACGCATGCAAATACCAAAAATACAGCTCCAAATAATCCAAAAGCCAGACTTGCGATCCTTTTTCTGTAACTTATTTTTTTCATTGTTCTGTCCTTACTCCGTCATCCGCACAACATCCCCGTTTCCAACCGTCCGATCAGAATCTGTGATGATCTGGCAGTCCGCACTCAGTGAGTTTCCGCTTACCGCTGCATAACTGCTGTTTTTATCTAAAATCTGCACTTCCGCCTTCCTCGCGATATACTGCTCTCCGAGCACTGTATTTTCCGTCTCTAAGAGTAACACATACGCTTTGCTATTTTCCTGCCAAACGGCTGTAACCGGCACAAGGTAATCATAGCTTTCCGATTTTCTTGTGGCAGTCATCTGTGCGCTCTCACCCGGCAAGAAATCATCCCCCTGCATAGCAATTAACACTTTTATGCTGCTTCCGTCTTTCGATGTTTCCAAGGAAACAATGCTGCAATCAGACGTTTCCTTACCGACACCGGTAATCGTTGCATTATCTCCCACTGAGAGATATTCCCTGTTTTTGCTGTCCGTTGTCGTAGTAAAAAAAAGTCCACTCTGCTCATCGCTCATGACAACTGCCGCCGTGTCTGTTGTTTTCTGCCCGGTTTCCACACATACTTTTGTAATAATCCCGGAGGATGGTGCAGTTATCTCTCCGTTCTGCTGCTTTAGGGTTTTCAGCTTTTCTAACTGTTTCTGGAACTGCTCTAAAGAAATGGCGTTGATTTCCTGCGTGTGATCGATGTCTGCAGACAGACCTGCATCTTCTACCGCACGCTCTGCGGCTTTCTTTGCATCCTCTGCAGTACTTGTATTGGATTCCAGCTGTTCCTGCTTCTCCTCTAATGCGACGCTGGCAGAGTCAAGTGCCGCCTGCTTTTCAGTAACTTTTGCCTGAATTGTGTCGTATGTGTTCTGCTTTTCCTGCACAGCTTCTTCTAACTGCTGGAGCTTCTGTGTTATGGTTGAATTTGTATCTTTCTTTTCTGCTTCGCCTGTCTGATCTGCGGTATTTTTACTTTGCTCTGCCGCAGCTGCATCCTTCACATTTTGCAGTTCCTCTTTGACTGCATTCAGCTCCTTCTCCGCCTGTGCGAGTGCATCCTTCGCACTGTTTAATTCCTTCTCTGCCTGACTTTTCGCATCCGCCGCTTTCTGCAATGCCTCATTTGCCTTCCCATCGGAAACTGTATTCTTCGCTATCGTTTCCTCATAATCTTCCTGCGCACGCTTTAACTCCAGCTGCTGCTTTGCGTCTGCCTGCGCTTTATTTTTCTTCAGGGAATCATTTTCAAGCTGAAGCTTTTTGATCTGGTTCTGCAGCTCATAAATCTGATCTTCCAGACTGTCCATATCAAGTGCAAAAAGAGTTTCTCCTTCCCCGATGCTTTCTCCCGTATGCACATTGACCTGTGCAACCAGAATTCCTTCCTCTGTGACAATCGCTTTCTCGCCGCCTGCCTCCACGGTTCCCGATGCCATAACCGTGTGCTCGATCTTTCCGGATGACGGAGCTGATGCCGTTACCTGTGGGACAGTGATGGATGCCACCACCCGCGATGCAATCGTGAAAACCAGCATGACCGCAAGTAAACCAGCCAGCCCTTTTAACCAGAAAATTCCCGATTTTCCGGTTACTGCTATTTCATTTTCCGAATTTTTGTTTTTTCTTATATTTTTCATATTCTCAATTACATTCTGCTCCTGCACTATTCCTTCGCTCCCGCCATCGCAATTCCCTGCTCCAGATAGTCCTGTCCTGCCAGAAAAACAAACATCGCGGGCAGGATCGTCACCAGTGATGCACAGAGTGAAAATCCTGCGTTCCGGCTCGTGATCTCCGGCAGAAAAAGTGACAACGGCCAGAGACTTTTTGTTTTCAAAAACGTCATCGGCTGCTCTAACATGCTAAAACAGTCCAAAAACGAAAATACCAGTGCCGACAGGATGCCCGGACTTCCAAGCGGTATGCCTATCCGCAAAAAAATCTGGAATTCTCCCGCCCCGTCCATACGTGCCGCCTCCATGACATTTTCCGGTATTCCACGGAAAAAGCGGTACATAATAAAGACGGAAAACGTTGCAAAAATTCCGGGCAAAACGACTGACTGCGGTCTGTCCAGCATTCCCAGACGGTTTAACACCAGATACTGCGACAACATCGTGACCTGAAACGGCATCATCATCACGAGAATGAACAGCCGGTAAACTGTTTTTCTTACGCGGAAAGAATACCGCGCCAGCCCCCACGCTGCCGGCATGCCAAAAAGCATCTGCCCTGCCAGAATTGCCCCCGTGTAAAAAATCGAGTTCCAGAACATCTGAAAATATTCTGGTGAATCGAAAAGGAGCCCCACAACATTCTGCAACGTCGGGTATTGTGGCAGAAGATGCCAGATAGCAGGCCCATCTCCCTTTCCGAGTGCAGGTGCGATGCACGTATAGATTTCATGGTTTCCCATAAAAGTGCCGACAAGCAGAAAAAGAACTGGAGCAAGGCACAAGCCTGCTGTCAGAATCAGAATGCATGTTATTATTATTCTCTTCATGAAATTCTTCTTTCTATATTTATATTGTACATCTTCCTTTTTATCTGCTGTCTCCTGTTCATTATCCTTCCCGCTCCCAGCTTCGCTCAAGTAACAGCACAAACACCGCAATTACAAACGCGAGCATCACAGATGCCGCCGCCATCTTATCCACCGAGAGCGTCTGGAACCAGTTGTTGAACACATGCTGCAACAGATAAATATTTTCCTGCGGATAGCTGCCTGCTGCCATGTAAACCTCCCGGAACGCTTTAAATGAATTTAAAACCGACAAAATGACAACGGTAAATGCCACCGGGCGGAGATTCGGAAGTGTGATATAGAAAAACTTTTTCCATTTTCCGGCTCCGTCCACCTCTGCCGCCTCATAAATCCCCTGTGGGATTGCGGAAAGCCCCGCCATCCAGAGCACAATATCGTATCCTAAATATTTCCAGACATAGCTGAATACGAGGATTCCAAATGCGGCATCGGTGTTCATCCAGTCTACCTCCTGCACCGACAAAACGTTTAAAATCTGCCCGATTCCGCTCATTCCTGACAGCGCATGGATCGCACTGTTCACAAATCCGTGGCTGTCAAAAAGAATCTTCCACAGTACGACCACACTTGCCGCCGGGATTGCCATCGGAAGCAGATACATACTTTTAAGTGCCGCTGCACTGCCCCGGTAAAACTGTTCCATCGTCACATCCCGGTGTTTTTTCTTTTTCTCTGCCAAAATCAAAACCTGCTGCAACAGCATTGCCAGGATCAGCGATAATAGCAACAGGCATGGAATACAGGTGACCACAAAACGCAGTGTATTTTTCGCTGCAAGATTAAACGCATCATTTTTTATCACCTGCACGTAGTTACTGATCCCGACGAAACTGCCATCCACGGTCTGGAAAAAAGAGCGCCGCACCACATCTGCAAATGGGATCAGTCCAAACACCGATACTCCCAGAAATTCGGGCAATAGAAAATACCAGCCGGGATTTCGTTTTTTTCTGATTTTTTTTATTTTCATCCTCATGCCTTTCTCATCGCCTGCTGCAATCTATCGTCATCTTCCTTTCTACTGCTACTCTGCAAGATAAAGATTCACTTTCTTTGTGATCTCATTTACCGTTTCTTCGAGGTTTTTCTCCCCTTTTACATAGCTTGTTCCATGCCTGATCACAAGGTTCTGGATCGTACGGTCTGTGAGCGCTGACTGCTCCACTGCTTCCAGCTGCGCTAAAATTGCGTCTGCTTCCTCCTGTGTCATGGAGCGGTATTCAATCGTATAGATTTTGTCGCTTCCATCCCTGTTAAATGCCATGCTTGTTTCCGTCCGTCCCATCAATGCATTGATCTGATCCTTTAAAGCTGCCTCATTCACCGGGATACCGTTGCTGGAAGCCCCTGCCTCTTTTCCGAGCAGTGTTTTCACAAACGCTTTTCCTGCATCCTCATTGCCTCCTGATACCACACCTGCCTGTAAAAATGGGACATAGGTAGAAATTCCACCATTCGACAATACACCATAAACCGCTCCGTCCGTCGACCCCGCACTCAACATCAACTGGAAATCCTCGACATCTGCAATGGTTCCAAATTCCACTTTACATGTCTCTGTAAATAAATCCATGCTGTCTAATGTTCCATAACGGTATCCATCGCACATTCCGCTCTCAAAAAAATTGCCATAGGATTCAATATCGCTGTGATCATCCACATCATAAATACGTTTCACCTGTGTCAGATAATCGGAAACTTTCGTTTCATCCAGACTTCCGTCCTCTTTTACCCAGTTTTTGGAATCTACATTGTAAAAATCAAGCAGTAACTCTTCCGCCATCTTCTGCTGTACCACATAAGTCGTACTTTTGTCCTTTGCCAGGGTTTCGATGCGGTCTGCAAGTGCCTGCATGGACTTTCCTGCATCTACCGTCTGCTGATCTGACGTGATAAATGATACTAAGAAACGTGTCGGAATCGCATATATCTTTCCATCCTTTGTGCTGTCTTTCACAATGGAATCCACAAGTCCATCCGAAGCCTTTACCTCATCCACAACATCACTGATATCTGTTAAAATTCCTTTTTCCACATAGCTGTCCACCGGCATTCCATCTAAGATAAGCACATCCGGTCCATTTCCTGCCAGGATATCCGTGCTCAACGTCTTCAATGCGTCCTCTAACGTCACTCCATTATCATCCGTCATGCCAATTTCAAGGTTTACATAAATATCTGCATACTCCTGACGGAAAATATTGACTGCCTGACGCAGCGTATCGGAATCCTGCAATGCATAAATATTGAGTTCCTGATTCAGGTTGGCAGACGCGTCTGCATCGTAGGTGTAGCTGTAGAGTGCACCCTCCATTCCGTTATTTCCTGCCACAAAAAGATGCGTCTCATCCTGCATATACACTCCGTAAAAAATCGCACCGCTGTTGCTCAATGCAGTCTGCTCGCCCTGTACCAGCTCCTCCACAACTGCTCCACCTGTTGTATAGTGGAAAATTCCTTTATAATCTGCAAAAATAATACTGTTATCATTCTCCGCTTTTGCAAACGTCACCGGAAGTCCGGTATCGGTATTTCGATAAACGAGGTTATCATCTGAGCAGATCTGCTCAGTCAATGCGGTCAGCTCGTCCGTCTCTTTTCCGGTTGTCGTGTCATAGCAGAGCACCTTGTCACTTGTGACGATATAGCAATTCGTTCCAACCACATCAAAATAAGGAATATAGGTATCCTCATCGATTTCAAATGTCACTGTTTTGCTTCCATCTGTACAGTCAATTCCATACAAACCTCCCTCTGTATCGCGAATGATCAGCTGTTTGTTACTGTCAAATGCTGCAACTGATACAAAGGCATCTTCTGCAGGCATTTCAATCGAAAATGTATGTGTGCTTCCGTCCGCGTCCACAATTGTAACCGGACATAATCCGTTTTCTGTGTAATCAAGAAACGCAACTGTTCCATCCTCTGCGACTGCGACATCGCCATAAGAGATATCTTCAAGCGGTGTTGTCTCCCAGCTGCCGCCTCCATCACTGCTTTTTGCCACATAGATGCTATAATCTGCATCCTGCCCTACAACTTCAAGTGTTCCATCTGACAGTGCTTTGAACTGTAAAATGCTATTGATCTCTTCCGGAAGTGCTACTTTTGATTCAATAAATCTTCCTTTGCCGCCTCCTGCGCTGCCATCAGCATTCGCGCCACTGCTTTCTGTTCCATCTAAGCCTCCGCCTGCATTTTTTCCACAGCCGGTGAATATTCCTGCTATCAATGTCATCAGAAGAACTAAAACCATTGTGACAACTAGCATGCTTAGTTTTTGCCTGTTTTTTATCTTTGCATTTTTCATTTTGTTTTCATGACCTTTCTTTTTTTATTTTGCTTTTATAATTGCAGCTCCACAATCATTGCCAGAACAAGCAGCTGTTCCTCTGCTTTGGCATTCTACATGTAGTATTTTTCGTTTCTGGTTTTATCTTATAGAAGAAATCTTAGAAAAATCTTTAAATTTGGCTTTAATTTATCTGTTACATTTCAAAATAATCTACAATTTAAAGATTTTTCTAAGATTTCTATGCTATACTCATCCTTATAAATCTCAGGAGACATTATTATGCGTATTTTATTGATCGAAGATGATCTGAATTTTTGTGAAACCCTGCGTTTTCAGTTGGAGCAGGAAGCTTATGAGGTGGATGTATGCCACGACGGAAGAGACGGTCTTGACCTCTTCTTACAGGACGCGCACGACATTGTCCTGCTCGACCGCATGCTCCCGACTATGAATGGTCTGCTCGTGCTGCAAAAAGCTAGACAGGCCGGAATTTCCACGCCTGTCATACTGATCACCGCCCTCGGCGAACTTTACGACCGGATTGAAGGGCTGGATGCCGGTGCAGACGATTACATTGTAAAACCATTCGCCTTCGAAGAACTGACCGCCCGCATCCGCTCCCTCGGCAGACGCAGCGGCAAATGGGAAGATGACAATTTACTTACCATCTGCGACATCAGTTATGACTGCAACGCGAGACTGCTAAGTGGATCTACTGGCTCCATCCGGCTCTCCGGCCGTGAGGGCAGATTGCTTGAAGTTCTTCTGCGAAGTTTTGAGCTCGTCATCCGCCGTGAAGTACTTCTTAGCCGTGTCTGGGGCGTGGATGCAGAAGTGGAGGATTGTAACCTTGACACTTATATCCATTACCTGCGCAAGCGGCTCTCCTACGTTGGAAGCACGCTTGCCTTAAAAACCATCCGCGGTGTCGGATATACGCTGGCTTCCTCCTGATCCCTGATTTTCCATATAAGATCATGAAGCTTCTGTATAGCTGCCGTTACTTTTCAATTATTTTATCCTTATTGCAATTTACAGATACCTTTTTTCACTATCTGCTTTATGTACATTATCAGGAGGTTTCTCATGTTTCCACACTTCACCTTTTCCGGCACAACCTATCAGGCTTTGCATCGCAAACTCACCTTATTTTGTACCTGCGTCACACAGATCATTCTCCTTGCCTTAAGTGCTCTGTGTGTTTTTGTTGCAAAAAAAAATATAAAGCAGGGAAACGAAACCGCTTTTCTCACAGAGACAAGTTCTGTCATTTCCCATTTGCAGGAGCAGGATGTCATCTCACACCAGTGGTTAAACCAGTTACAGGAAAACAGTTCTATCCAGATTTATCTTTATGAGAATGGGACTCCACTCTTTTATGACCAGTATCATCAGACAACTGCAGACGAGCAATTATGTGAAAATGCACTTCTCGCCGCAGAAGAGCTTACCGGGAACCCTCCTTTTTTCACGAAAAATAAAAGGCTTTCCTCACATACGGAATATCAGTTCAACTCCGGCGATAACATTCCCTACATTGCATCCGTCGGCAGTATCCCAAAAGGCGACAGCTACTTAAACTTTCTGATCCTGCGCTCGCTCGCCGAACAGTCTCACCAGATGCTGTCGTTAAGAATTATCGTGATCATTGCAAATATTGCCGCATTTTTACTGCTGTTTCTCTTTTTCCACTTCTTCACCCGAAAAATGTTAGAACCAGTCGAAACTGCACAGAAAAAGCAGACACAATTCATCGCCTCCGCCTCCCACGAGCTACGCACCCCATTAGCGGTTGTCCGCTCCGGCTTGGAATCCGTTGAAAAATGTTCAAATGAAGAGGAACGAAACCACTTTCTCCATCTGATGTCCGAGGAGACCGTCCACATGAAACGTCTGATCGACGATATGCTGCTGCTCGCAAATTCGGATGCTGACACGCTCACCATCAAACCGGAAGCCTGTCAGCCGGATTTGCTGCTCTTAGACACTTATGAAAAGTTCGAACCACTGGCAAAGAAAAACGGGCTTCACCTTATCCTCACTCTGCCGGAAGAAATTCTCCCGGACTGCTTCTGTGATATCCACCGCACAGAACAGATTTTTTCCATTATCGTGGATAATGCACTCTGTTACACACCATCCGGTGGAAAAGTGACACTCTCCTGCCATGCTGAAAATGAAATGCTTTGTTTTCTATTCGAAGATACCGGATGTGGAATTTCAGAGGAAAAGAAATCCCATATTTTCGAACGATTTTACCGCGCCGACGATGCCCATACCGACAGAGAACACTTTGGACTCGGACTCTGCATTGCAAAGGAACTTACCGAAAAGCAAAATGGGAACATCCAGGTTGTGGATGCTCCCATTTCCGGCAGCTGCTTTATGGTACAATTGCCATGTGCACTTTAATTTTTATGTGATTTCTACGCTCTCCTGTCAGGTTATATTTTTCCTGTTATTCCACATTTTTCAGTGCCTGATCCATCGGAATACGCTTGATCCTTCTGAAATCCAATACCATGACAAGCAGATATCCGATCAGGATAAACAGGAACATTTTCACATAGCCCATCGTGCTTATGCGGAAAGCGTACCATCCACTGTAGGAAAAGAGCATGATCCTCCAGACAGCCTTCATGATGACGACACCTAAAATCACGCTGACAACATCGATCACCACAAGAACGATGGTCGTGGACAACAGATATAAACTTGCAATCTCCCGGTTCTCATAGCCCAGGATTTTTGTCATGGAAATTGCATTTTCGTTCTTCTCGATGATCAGCTTCGTGAGCAGGTAAATCAATACTGCGGATAACAGGATGCACAGATACTGGAAGTAGGTCATATAAGAGCCCATGGAATGATCGAGCTGGTCACACATTTTCGTAATGTCGTGTTCTGTGATGACGGTTGCGATCTCATCCTCATCAATATCTGTGATCTCTGAATCCGAGAGATAGCCTGTGAATGCATCACTGTCCATGTCAAAGATTTCGCAATACTGCTCATTGGACAGAAATACTGCCAGCGCCTGACTGTGATCATAGATTCCTGCAACCTCAAACTCATACTGTTTGTTCTCATATTTTTCGTCAAGAACCACTGTGTCGCCCACGCTCAGGCTGTATTTATCTGCATAGGAAGCAGAAATATATGCCTCGTTTCCTTTCAGGGCAGACTGGTCACTGATTTTCACATACCGGCTGTCATCCTCGATTCCGTAGACAGAAATCTCCTCATCTAACGTATCACTCTTATGCTGCAGAGATGTCATATTGAATTTCTCTGCATCCTTATTGTTCGTTGTGATAATGTCTCCATCCTCATTCTCATAAGACTTTAACACATACTGATAATTCGTGAACATCATATCTGAAACATTGGACTTGTAATAGTCGAGCGTCTCCGGCATACCGACCGCCATTGCAAGCATAATGCTGATAAACAAGATACCCACAAATAAAATCAGGTAATTCGTCACGTTCTGGAACATGATACGCAGGCGGAAACGGCTTAAAAAGCTCCATTTTGGCAGGCGCATTGCTTTTTTACGCTTTGTTTTTTTCAGATCATGACGCAAAAACTGTAATGGTGTATGCCTCATCATTTTTATAATGACGACAAGATTGACCGCAAGCATTAAAACAACCGGAATGATCGTTGTCTTGAAAAAGGCATCCGGGTTCCAGACTGTCTGATAAGTTGGAAGACTGTAGCTGTTATAATACATGCCGACAACCACATTTTTAAATACGGTATAGCCGAGGATATTTCCAATGCACGCTGCGAGAAGTGTCACGATCACCGGCATGGAAATATAATGTCTGACCAGTTCACCTCTCGTATAACCAGAAGCTCTCAGTGTTCCGATCGTAGAAGCCTCCTTCACGATCGTGTTGCTGATGGTCACTGCAAAAATAAATGCAATGATCACGATCAAAATATCCAGTAAAACACCACCCATAGCTTTGTCTGAACCCATATCATCCGTTGCAAAATTAATAGCCGGATTTGCATAGCGCGGCATATAGTCCTCTAACTCTATGTCAGCACACACAACCTGTGTGAGCAGTGCATTCATGAAATCATCGGATTTTGCTTTCTGCTCCACTTCATCTGCAGGAGTATCCACATAATTCCATGTGTAAGCATAATGAACAGTTTTATGTAAACTATCAAATCCTTCCTGTGTGACCATAGCCACATCGAATTTGATCGCATCAAACATCATATCCGTTGACTTCTCATGCAGTGTCGCATAATTGACATAGGCGATCAGTCCGACAACTTTGAACCTCTGCCCGCTGACAGAAATCTCATCTCCCACTTTGACTCCGACATTGTCTGCATGCATACGGTCAATTGCGATCTCATCCGCTTTCTCCGGAAATGCTCCGTCAAGCAGGCAGGCAAGATCCACGTTATCATTTTTTGCATAGACACGGATGTTTCCTTCTGCCTCGCCGTCATTGTTGTAATCTTCCTCCTCATTTCGGAAGAAGTTCTCATATACTTTTACCGGAACTTCTGTAAAATCAGGATCGTTTAACTCATATTTTTCTTCTGCGTCAGCATATTTATCATCGATTTCCTCTACGATTTTATCCCATGCCTTGTCGTAGGCTTCCGGATAAGCCTTTTCATCCAACTTTTCGTCCAGCTCTTTTTTCGCTTTGTCAAGATAATACTTTTTGACGTCCGCTTTTGTTCCTGTCTCGATAGCAGCGAGTAACGTCTCATCTGCCTTTTTGTCCAGCTCAAAATGTCCATCCTCTAACTTATATTTTGTCACGCCTTCATTTGCTGCAACGAGCATACTCTCATTTGCTACATACATACCGGAAACAAAACCAATTGTAAGAATGAGGAATAATGCCACCACAAGATATTTTTTCCAGTCACCGAGCAATTCACGCGGAATGCGCTTGATGAGCGGATTTTTAATTTTTTTCTTTTTCATAACTGCCACACTCCTTACCACTCAAGATCTGCTGCTGAAATCTTGTGCTCATTCCTCTCGTTGTGGCGGACGGCTCCGTCACGAAGCTTGATGACATGGTCTGCCATGTTTTTGATCGCCTCGTTGTGCGTTACCATGATGATCGTGTTTCCATATTTTTTGTTTACATCTTCGATCAGTTTTAAAATCTCTTTGGAGGTGTTATAGTCCAACGCTCCGGTCGGCTCATCGCAGAGCAGGATATCCGGGTTCTTCACAATCGCACGACCGATGGAAACACGCTGCTGCTGACCGCCGGACAACTGGTTCGGCAGCTTGTATCGGTGCTCGTAAAGTCCAAGTGTATGTAATAGGTCGTCGATATCCAACGCATTGTCAGAAAGGTACGCTCCGACCTCAATGTTTTCCTTCACGTTCAGATTAGCAATCAGATTGTACATCTGAAATACATAGCCGAGATGTTTTCTGCGGTATTGGGTTAGTTTCTTCTCACTCATATCTTCGAGCTTATCACCGTTGATCGAGATGTAACCGCAATCGGCACTGTCGATTCCTCCGATAATATTTAATAAAGTTGATTTTCCCGAACCGGACGGTCCAAGCAGAACACAGAACTCTCCTTTTGCCACGGAAAAGTTCATTCCGCGCAATACTTCCTGACGTGTTTCTCCACTTCCAAAACCTTTTTTCAGGTCAACGATCTCCAAAAATTTTTTCTCTTCCTCTGACATAGTCTCCCCTTTTTCAAAAAACATATTTGGCAACAGCCATTTTTGACATCTAGGTTAGTTATAACTAATCTCAGGAAAATTATAGCACATGATATTGGGGATACAAGGAAGAGATATTGTTGTTGAGAAATTTTGTCAGTTAAATTAACTATTTGATTACATATTGACCTTTGATACTATTCGATATAATATATGTATATACAGTTAATACTATATAACAAAGACCGTCGCATGAAGTGCGTGTAGATATCGATTATGAAACTAAGCTTCATGATCAACAATATCTTTTTTAAAGGAGTGAACATTTATGAGCGATCAGGTTGCCATCAAAACATGGGGAAATAGTCAGGGAATACGTATTCCAAAGAATATTCTTGAAAAACTTGGACTCCATGTCTCAGATACTTTACAAATTGAAGTAATTGATGATTCGATTGTTTTGAAAAAAGCATTTAAACACAAAACATTTGAGGAACGCGTTGCTGAATACAATGGGGAAATTTCAATTTGTGATTATGATTGGGGAGAACCTGTCGGAAAGGAAATTTTATGATGAATTTTTCGCAGGGAGATATTATCAAAATTTCTAATTTAAAAGATGCAATGCTTGTTGTAAGTAAAAATGAATTTATTAAAAAAACAGGTGTTTTTCACGTCTGCCCACTTTTAGAGAATTATGCAGAAGGTCCTCTTCACATAAAAGTACGCGGTGTCAAAGACACCTCAGGAACTGCTATATGTGAGCAATTGAAGCTAATTGACCCTTCCGCCAGAAGCTGCAAACGTATCGACCGCGTCCCTTATCATATGATTATGAATGTTTCAGACGCAATACAGGGTATTTTTGAATATGACTAATATAAGAAACAAGGAGACTTCCATGACCGAAACCCTATCGAGAGCCTGGTCATTATTTGACGCAGGCAATTACACTGATGCAGAAACGCTTTATAAAGAATGTTATGCAAAGATTCCTTCCACCGACCATGACAATTACTGGCAGGTTCTCATGGGATTGATTTATGCAGAAAGCTTTCTAGAACATTTTGCAGAGGCTCGTACCTACGCTTCGCAGTTGATTTCGTGTGCAATTGATCACGAAGAAAAACACATTGCAATCCATCAGGCAGGCATGATCGAACGGATGGCTGGTGCGTATGACAAGGCTATGAACTTATTTTTACAGGAAGAAGCACTCATTGAAAAAAATTTCCCGGATGATGCACTTGCCCGCTCCGCAAATCTCTATGAGCAGGGCTATGTTTCCATGAAGCTTCATGATCTTCCTCTCGCAGAAAAAAACATGCTTTCAGCCTTAGATTTTGCTGAAAAGTCGAACGATCTTATCTCCATCGGCTGTGCTTACCGCGGTCTTGGGGAAATCCTGAAAGCGTCAGAAAAAGCAGAGGATGCGGCTGTCTATTTTGAAAAAGCTATCACCGCTTTCCAGAAAGCCGGAGATACCTACGGTGTGGAAGAAGTAAAAGAACTCATGTCAAAATAACATCTTACATAAACATACTTATGTTCACCACATCCGTTTTTAAATGAAACATGTTTTTCAAAAAATATGCATGTTTAGTTTGACTCTCTGTTCACTTGTACCTTGTTCCAGTAGCGCCTCTCTCTTCGCATCCTGCAATATTCAGATGCGTCTGTCCCCACTGCTGCATCGCTTCAATGATCGGTGCCAGCGTCCTGCCAAAATCAGTCATACTGTACTCCGTCTTTGGCGGCACAACCGGATAAACTGTTCTCCGGATCAGCCCGTCTTTCTCTAATTCCCGAAGCTGCTGCGTCAACATCTTATCCGTTGCCTTCGGCATTCTTTTATGTAACTCACTATAACGTAACGTCTCCTTCATCAAATGATATAAAATAATTGACTTATATTTTCCGCCGATCATCGACAGTGTTCCCGCAACCGGACATGTAAACTCTTTCTCTGCCATTTTTCTCTCCCTGCAAAATCTTTACTTACTTTTTAGATAGTATATTCCAAAAAAGTGCATACTTGCTAAAAAGTCTAAATAAAATATAATTATAGCATGGATATCCAATAACGCAAGAAAACGATGAAAGGAATAGAATGTTTATGGAATTATTAGATATTATGAACGAACGCTTCTCTGTCAGAAAATACGTTGACAAACCAGTAGAACCTGAAAAACTGGATAAAATTTTAAACGCTGCACACGCAGCACCTACTGCTGCCAATCAGCAGCCTGTAAAACTGCTTGTCGTACTGAGTCCGGAAAGTCTTGAAAAACTTGGAAAAGCAGCTAATATTTATGGCGCACCTGTCGCTGTCATTGTCTGTGCCGACAAAACAAAAGCATGGAAACGTCCTTTTGACGGAATGCAGACAACCGATATTGACGCATCCATTTTAACAGACCACATGATGTTAGAAGCTGTCGAACAGGGACTTGGAACTGTCTGGATCTGTTATTTCAAACCGGATGTGCTAAAAGAGGAATTCAAACTTCCTGACTCCTTAGAACCGATCAATATTCTCGCCATCGGTTATGCAGATGCCAGTGTGGTAAAACCAGCCAAAGACCGTATTCCTGTAAAAGAATTAGTGGAATACCTGTAAAATTGTCAAAAACAAAAAGTAAGCCGGGGGCATATCACTCAATCCTGCCTCCGGCTCTTTTATGCAATTTCTTTGCATTTCTCTCCATCTCATAGCACATACACGTTACTCTGTCAAAGTGCAAGTGCAATGCCAGAATTATTATATATTGTTTCCAAGTGTGCAAAAAATCCAACAACTTATACATGTTTCATAATTTTCACCAGCCGACTCGTGCCAAGCCGGTCTGCGCCAAGTTCAATAAATTTTTCTGCATCCGCAAAAGAAGAAATTCCTCCGGCTGCCTTTACTTTCACGTTTGTGCCAACGTATTGTCTCATCAGTTCCACATCCGAAAAAGTAGCTCCTGCGGTGGAAAATCCTGTGGAGGTCTTAATGAACTCTGCGCCTGCATGCGTCACGATCTCACACATCTTGATCTTCTCCTCATCTGTCAGAAGGCATGTCTCAATGATCACTTTTAAGGTTTTTCCGCTGCATGCCTCATGGATTTTTCGGATTTCCTGCTCGATTTCATCATACCGTTTGTCTTTCAAAAATCCGATATTAATGACCATATCGATCTCGTCAGCTCCGTTTGCGACCGCATCTCTGGTCTCGAAAATTTTCGTCGCCGTTGTGTGGTATCCGTTTGGAAATCCGATCACTGTACAGATCGGCAGTTTCCCATCGACATACTCTGCCGCCTGTTTCACATAACAAGCCGGGATACAGGCAGAAGCGCATCCATATTTTATTCCATCGTCTAAAATCTGCCGGATTTCTTCCCATGTTGCAGTCTGTGAAAGCAGTGTGTGATCTACTCTGCTTAAAATATCTGTTTTATCCATGTTTTTCCTTTCTCCTGCCGGCTGCCCAGGCATCGTATAGCTTACTCATCATGCAAAGATGTATTTCTTGATTTTCTGCTTTATTTTGCTTTCCCAATATGCCAGCACATCAGTATTTTCCACTCTTCTGTCACTTCAGTATTTCACGTTCTTATGTCACTTCAACTCTGCAAGCAATGACGTACCAATCGTGCCTTCCGGCATCTGCACACCAAAATTATCTGCAATTGTTGCCCCGATCACTGCAAATGTATCCTGATCTTCAAGCTTTCCTGACTCCTTCATGGAAGGCGAATATGCAACAAACATCACCTGTTCCCTGGTGTGGTCTGTTCCCTTATAGGTTGGATCATTTCCGTGATCTGCCGTGATGATAAGAAGATCATCTTCCCGAAGTACCTTAAGAAGTTCGCCGAGTTTCACGTCAAAGCGTTCCAGTTCTTCTGCGTATCCTTTTACGTTTCTTCTGTGTCCCCAAAGTGCGTCAAAATCTACCAGATTCACAAAACAAAGTCCGGTAAAATCGCGCTCTGCGATCTCGATTGTCTGCTCCATTCCATGTACCGAGCTTTTGGACTTATTGGATTCCGTGATTCCTTCCCCGTCAAAAATATCCCGGATTTTTCCGACAGAGATCACATCATATCCGGCGTCTTTTAACGCATTTAATGCGGTTCTTCCATATGGCTTTAAGGCATAATCATGACGATTGCTGGTGCGGACAAACTCACCTTTTTTCTTTCCAACATAAGGTCTTGCAATGACACGCCCAACTTTCCATTCATCTTTCATGGTAATCTCTCTGGCGATCTCACAGCAGCGGTAAAGCTCCTTTAGCCCAAACGTTTCCTCGTTTCCACAGATCTGAAGAACCGAATCCGCAGATGTATACACGATCATGTGTCCGGTTGCGATCTCTTCCTCGCCCAGTTCCTCTAAGATTTCGGTTCCACTCGCACTCTTGTTTCCAATCACTTTGTGACCGGTACGTTTTTCCAGTTCATCGATCAGTTCCTTTGGAAAACCGTGCTCGGTAAATGTCAAAAATGGCTTGGTAATATGAAGTCCCATCATTTCCCAGTGTCCGGTCATGGTATCTTTTCCGTTGCTCGCCTCAGAGAGTTTTGTAAAATATCCCATTGGTTTTTCCACCGGTGCGATATTCTTCAGCTCTTTTAAATTGGCAATTCCCAGTTTCTGCATATTCGGAATTGAAAGATTGCCCACCGTCTCCGCAATATGTCCTAACGTGTCAGTTCCCGCATCGCCGAAACGTTCTGCATCTTTTGCTCCACCGATTCCACAGGAATCAACTACAATCGTAAAAATCCTACGATACTTTTTTGCTTCCATGATTCTCACACCCCATTTTCTATTCTCCATTGAAATCTGCTTTTCAGGTAAAACTTTTCCCGCTCACGCATTATTTTTCACGGTCTGCCCTGATCAGTCTGCGGATCGCCTCCACACCGACCGTCACTGCTGCCTCCGTGTCATGAACGATCGGATTATCCATGCCGAGGGCATTGCGCTCCTGATTTCCCATGACAAGAAAATCAGAACCACAGCGGACTTTCAGATGCGCAGCCACAATAAACAATGCCGCTGATTCCATCTCAGACGCCTTGCAGCCCAGACGTTTCCATGCCTCCCACTTATTCAAAAGTTCATAGCTTACCGGCATGCGCTCCGGCTCATGCTGTCCGTAAAATGCATCTTTGCACTGGACTACTCCGGTATGATAAGTAAGCCCCAGTTCCTTTGCTGCCGCAACAAGTGCATTTGCCACCTCAAGATCTGCCACTGCCGGATACTCGATCGGTGCATATTCCCTGCTGGTTCCTTCCATGCGGACTGCTCCGGTAGCGATCACAATATCACCGCCCTTGACATCCAGATCGATTCCGCCACATGTTCCAACACGCACAAATGTATCTGCACCGCACTGCACCAGTTCCTCCATCGCAATTGATGCGGACGGTCCGCCAATCCCGGTGGATGTCACGCTGACCTTCTCACCTTCCAGATAACCTGTGTAGGTGACAAACTCCCTGCTGTCCGCCACAAGTTTTGCATCCTCAAAATGTTTTGCGATCTTCTCACACCGCTTTGGATCTCCCGGCAGGATCACATAACGCCCCACATCCCCCGGTCTGATCTGTAAATGATACTGTAACCCAGCTTCTCCTGAATAGTTCTGCATACCCCCACACCTTTCTTTTTATCTGTCGTTTTCCATTCTCCAGCTGATACATCTCTGAAGATATTCCACATATTCCGGATTTTTGCACATGCCCTTTCCCGGAGTATCCGAAATCTTGGCAACATCCATTCCATTACACTTGGTTGTCTTCATGACAATATTCAATGCCGGAACATCCGTGTCATTTGAAATATAAGTTCCGATTCCAAATGCGATTTTTACTCTTCCCGCAAAATAAGATGCGATCTTATCTGCACGCTCAAAATCGAGACTGTCGCTAAATAACAGTGTTTTCGTTTTTGGATCGATTCCAAGGCTCTCGTAATGGCGGATCATTTTCTCTCCCCACTCAAACGGATCGCCGCTGTCATGACGCACACCGGAAAACAGTGTTGCGTAAGTCAACTGGAAATCTCTTAAGAAGCAGTCTGTTGTAATAGCATCGGTCAATGCCGTTCCATTTAAAATACCGTATTCTTTTACCCACCAATCCAGCGCATACCAGTTTGAATATGCCGGATTGTGCTTATGATTTCCCTGTCCGACACACATGATCCATTCATGCGCCATCGTTCCTACCGGAGTGATGCCATATTTTTTTGCAAGGAAAACATTGGATGTTCCTACAAACGTAGAACCAGGATATTTATTCTCGTTTAATTTTTTCACTGCCAGTTCCTGTGCCCCGGCAGAGAGTCTTCTTCTGAGTCCAAATTCGCTGAACAGTCCAAGGTTATACGTACCGTTTTTCAATAAAGTTATTTTTTCATCCAGCTTTTTCTCAAAACTTGCAAGCAGATCGTCATAATGATATGCCATGCGGAAATAAACTTCATTTACAATGGCAAGTGTCGGAATCTCATACAAGGAAGTGTTCAGCCATGTTCCGAATGTTTCGATCGTCAGTCCACATTCTGCGTCCTCCGTAATCTCATAATCTTCATATCGAGGCTGCCACAGTCTTAAGAAATCCACATAGCTTCCCTTCATCCATTTGATCTTATGCAGATATTCCAGCTCCTCTTCTGTGAAACGCAATCCACAGTATGCCTTGATCTGCTCCTTGATCTCCTCCACCATCTCATGGGTAAAGTGAACGTCGGTGTTTCTGCATTTAAAAGACCAGGTTGTCTTATAATCTGAAAACTGATGGTAAATACACTGTCCCATCGAAAACTTGTACATGTCTGTCTCTAATAAACTTGTGATAATTGGTTCTAATAACATCTTTTTCTCCTCTATTTTCCGTAACGATCACTTCTATGCATCAACCAGACCTGCCTGTTACTTTTCTTTTCACGGACTGCTTTGCGCACGTCTTTTTACTATATTATAACTCTGTGGCGGTTTTGACAACAATTTTGTGGAAGAACGGGGCTTGTGGTATGAAATACACTTTATGCCATAAAGAAAAGAGACTCCGTTTTTTGAAGTCTCTTCCTGCGTAATCGATCTGTTTTTATTTTACTCTACATCATTTCATTTATTTTATTGTATTTGATCATCCAATATTCTTCTGCAAGTTTCATATATCGGACAACATCACATCCGGTCATAATTGGCTCCTGTCCTTCTTCTACTAACTTCCTGATGTATTTCTTATCATCGATCAGATACATATATTTACAGTAACCATTCACATCATTCAGTTTATCCAGAAATGTAAGTAGCACATTTTTTAATTTCTGCGTATTTTCTTCTGCCGTTGCAGTTTTACTCTTTCTGCCATGTGTATTAGAAAAAATGATGTGTTCCATGCTTTTATTCTCATAGAAATCATTTATGCGATATATGAATTTATCACCCCTGTCCAGCTTTTGTCCATTCTCCTCATTCATAAGACGGTTCGTTCCTTTAAAATTATTTAAAGCACCTGTCACCGGCATGAATGACAAATTATATATCGAATAATTCAGCGCATTACAATCCTCCAATTCCTGTAAATATCTCAGATAATTGTGTTCTGCAAAATCACGTTCCAACAGCCCCGCAAAATATTCAAACTTCTGATTTCTTTTATAGCGTTTATTCTTTCCAAAGTTAAACACTACATCACCGGATATCTTACATTCTCCGTTCTCCACATATCCCTGCTTTGCAGCCTTTGAAAAATCAACTTCTTTCCAAAACCCGCTTTGTAAAAAATAAGGGATATATAGTTTTTCCCATGCATATGGACATCTGTCTGCTTCGCTTTTCCCCCATTTGGTCTCCGTGATGATATTCTCCTCGTTTTTCAAAAGTAACTTTAAGTCATATCCTGCTTCACACATCGTTTTATCCTCCATATGTTTTCGTAACAATAAAAGGAAATGGAACTGATTCGTGTATCTAGTCCATTTCCTTATCTGTCCATACGCTTCTTTATTCACTTGCTCCATTCGGGAAAGAAGAAATATACTGGTCAAAATCATCTGATGAGCAAATGTTCATAAGATTTCCATCAGCATCAAATACAGCTGTTAATCCTGTATTACCATCACAATTAAGTGGAATAGCATATGCTGAAGTATAATCACCCATAACATATTCAGTTGTTTCAACTAAATCTGTACCATGTACTGCTTCGCAAGATGCTAAGAAAGGTAAAACTCTAACTGCTTCAAGCATAATTGAAGTATTCGTATCTCCACTACTTGTACCATATACATTTACAATTTCATCTTCATTAGAAATCTGAGTAGATAATTCATTAAAATCAGAATATCCATCACCGTATTTAATTCCATTATTTACATAATCAAAATAATATTTTGATAATACACAATAATATCCACCAACAGTCTGAATTTCATTACCATCAGCGGTATTAAGTCCTAAATTTCCTAATTCTGCATCATCCAATGTTTCTACATCTGCCTGAAGAAGATCTTCTGCATATTTATGCTGAGATAATAAATCATTATAAGCATCAATCAATGTATAGACTTTTGTCATACCCTCTTCTAATCGGTTATCTTCTCCCTCTGTGTTTTCTTCTGTCGCAGCAACCGCCTCTGTCTCTGCAACAGACTCTGTACCTGCTGCTTCACTTGTCTGTTCTGTTTCCACTGATGCTTCTGCCGCTGGTTTGTCGGTAGTTGTATCCTCTGTCTTTCCACATGCAGACAAAGAACTCATCAACATGGTTGCCACTGCCAGCACTGTCACAATCTTTTTCATATAATTCTTTCTTTTCATCTTTTTTGCCTCTTTCTCTTATTATTTGTCCATCATTTGTTGGACATTTTCGGTTATTTTACATCATATGTTGTAAGATGTCAATAAATATAAGCATGAGATATAGGGGACAGAATGGCATATTATCCACGTTTAAGAGATTTACGAGAAGATAAAGATTTATCAATAAGAGAATTATCCGAGAAGCTTCATATACAACGTACCACCTATCATAATTATGAAACCGGAAAACGTGAGTTGCCTTTCGATTTAGCAATCAAAATAGCTGAATTTTATAATGTTTCTTTAGACTATATCGCAGGATTCACTGACACCATTTCTCCTATAAGGTACTAACCATTTTCTTACTTTCCCCCTGACCTTTACATTTTCCCTCTTATTTGCAAATAAAAAAGAGACTCCCTTTTTCAGAAGCCTCTCCTTACTTAATGCTTTATTATTTTTGTAACTGCTGGGTGATAAGTGTTCTTTCCTTCCCCTTAATTCCAAGTGCGTCAAGTGCCTGGTCTAACGTCCATTTCATGTTGTTCATGAGATTTTGAACCGATGTTATATTTGCCATCAATGCTCTTTCATCACCATATCTCTCTACAATCTCACTCATTTCTTCACGCCCTCCTTCTTTCTCTTTAAAATGTTTCACACTTTCTGCCAGTTCCGTGTAGTGCATGCACTCCGGATTTTTCTCCCAAAAATCCTGCATCAACTGACCAATCTCATCATTCCCTTTATAATTTCCATTCACGTAAATGATATGTGAGCCGTCACGAAACTGTTCATTCGTTTCGCCTACATATCGTTCTACATGATACAAAGGTAAACCCTTTCGGAACTTGTCATGCTTATAAATAAATATCACATAGGAATCCTTCAGTTCCCTAAATGCCTGTCCCTCCTTGAGCATTCTCGAATCAACCATACTGCTGTGATAACGTGCGCGTCTGACATGTGCTCCTTCTGAATTACCCTGAACTTCAATGTCGATCTCCTCACCATTTTCATCCATTGCATCCACATCCAACGTAATATTACGCCCGCCAACCTGATGGTTTTTCATTTCATTCTGCCCTGTCTAAATAGTAGCACAGTATACCAGCAGAAACAAATAAAATTCCTATAAAACTTTCATAATTTCTTTTTCATGATCTTTGGTAAATTCACTTAATTCATAGGAGCGGATTCTCTGATTGACTAATATAGGAAGCACAAATCCATTCTTTACCAGAACCGCCAGTCTGTTAATAATTGTCTTATTTGTAACCGACAATTCTCTACTGACTTCAATCGGAGTAAACTCTCCCCGATAGTTCTTAATCAAAAACTGTAACAGTTCTTTTTCCTTCCCTTTCAGAAATGACAGACTTCCTGCAATATCTTCCTCTTCAGATGCCAACTGTAAATCACAGATTTTTCCAGAATAAAGTTTTACCATCCGCAGAAAATAATGAATCCAGATCTCGGGATGTGGTGGATTCTCTCTTCCGGAATAATACAACACAGGGAGTCCCATCTGAATGGATTCATAATATTCATCAATATCGTATGCAAAATACTCTTCCAACGATCCGATTCCATTAAATCCGTAGCCGTTCAAATCCATAATATAACCGGATAACAGTCTTGCAGTTCTGCCATTGCCATCTTCAAACGGATGTATTGTCACTAATTGATAATGTACAACTGCTGCTATAATCAGAGGGTGATCATCCGTTGTATTTACATACTCCACCAACTCATCCAGTAATCCGGGAATATCGCAATATTCCGGTGGAATATAATCAGGATTTCCTGTTTTAGAATCATATACAGCAAACAATACTCCCGGCGGCATAGGCCCCCTGAGTCCAATTTTCTCCTTAGAGGCACCTTTTTCCACCAATTTTTGTACATCTAAAATAAGCTTTTTATAAAATTTTTCTTTTATGCTTACCTTTTTTTCCATTAAATTTTCACTATTTTTACACTATTTTTTATTATTTTCAAGTGTTATTACAAATTCTAACGAATCCATCGCAAAATAATCGTTACTCCGTACCCCCCGGTCAGAGCTATTATTGTCATTACTTCTCCGTATGTATGTGTCTATTACTTACAAAACTCAAATGCCACATAATACGCATAATCATTTTTTGAAAGCAAATCTGTTTGGCTGTTTATAAGATCATCTAAAGCCGGAACACTCATTGTATCATCATCATAAAGAAAGGCAATAAGTGGCTGTTGCTTATTATATCGGATATCTACGACATTTTGTATTTCAGTTGCGGATCTACCATAGTATTCTCGATCCTCTACATTTTCTAAAACAGGAATTTCGGTTGACAACTTACTACCATCTCCAGAAATAATTAGTTTAATTACATAATTGCCAAAATCAGGCACCATTACGATTTCACCACTTTTTGGTGAACCAATATCTTCAAATCCTATTTCAACTTTGTCCTGATTACTTAATTTTCCTGATTCGTATTGATAAATATGTAATCTGAGTTTTTTATATTCATCCGTTGTGACAAACTTGTAAATGAATGCTCCATCTGGTCCAGCAAGCAGTTCTGCTGTCTGCATTTCTATGCTATCCTTTGCAATAGGAGAAATGTAATTCTGTGGTTTTTTCAATCCGTATATAATAAATCCGATTACTGCTACCGCACAAATAGATATCACTAATAATATACATCTCATAACCTTCAGACATTTCTGTTTATTTATATTGTCTCGAATTACTTCAATAATATTTGTTTCTGACTTCTGAATCATGTTCTCTTGGGCTATATCTTCTCCAGCCAGAAATTCATTGAGGCTAATACCAAGAATAGAACAAAGTTCTTTATAAACAGATACATCTGGAAGGCAGACGCCTCGCTCCCATTTAGAGACAGACTTATCACTCATACCTAATTTTTCTGCCAGTTGCCTTTGTGTCATCCCCAAGGACTTTCGCTTGCCTGCAATGTATTTTCCGATTTTGATAAGATCCATCCATCGCACCTCCTTTTCTTATATTAATCGTACTCTATTTGAGAAAAAAGCATACCCCTTGAAGGTAGAATATGAATTTTAAGCCTGTCTAGTTTGCCAGATAAAATAAAGGTTTTCCAATTCAGCCATTATTTTCTTTATATGTTCTTTATATTTTTCACTATACTTTTTCGTCAAGAAAAGTGACAGCATCTCTCTTTTTCTTTATTTACATTGTTAGTTACGATAACATATCCTTGACAAATGTATTCCGATAGTCACTCGGTGATATTTTATATCTTTCCTTGAAAACCCGGTTAAAGGTTCTTTGGCTTTCAAAACCACATTCAAAACATATATTAGTTATAGTATCCTGTGTATTTTCCAATGCACCAACTGCATAATTTAATCGCACGCCATTTAAATATTTGTTGAAGTTACAATGAAAAGTTTTAGCAAACATTCTCGACAACACGTATTTACTTATCCCCAGATCGAATGCCATCTTTTCAAGACTGATTTCATCTCTAAAATTTTTTGCTATATACTCCACAGAATTGTAAATCAAATCATTACTTCCTAATGACTTTTTATCGATCATCGGTATTTCAGTGAATACATATGCAAGAATTATTTGTGCATATGCCTGTGCCAATATCGGAGTACACTCTGGATTTTGCATCAAAAATTTTATTGCATGAACCATATCCGGATGTACATTTTCTTTTTTTAACACCGGATTTTGGGGACTGTATATTTGTAATTCTTTCAAAAATCCTGAAAGAACTGCCGGATCTATATAAAGGAAAATAGCTTTATTTTCTTTTTCGTCAAAAACCTGATAATGGTGTATTACATTCGGAAACACTATCGCAAAATCACCTTCGTCCATGTTATACAGCTCCATTCCGACTCCAAGTGCAATATTTCCATTTGTGACATACACAACCTCTATTGCTTCATGTAAATGGGGTGGCATATGTACTGTTTTTTTCCACTCTGCTGATATTCCCTTATCTTTGTTTTCGTATACTAACAGCATTTAGAGCCACCCTCTTTTTCTTAGATCTGCTTTCCGATACCGTTCTACACTTCAATTGCGACTAACAGATGGTGAATGAATATCTGATATCCTCTTCTGCACTGACATGATATTCGTCTGCCACATCAGTTCCCCAGCTGTCGATACCTCCGACTCCTCTGACTGCTCCGTATACACATAAAACCGTTCTTCTTGCTGGTGGTAATTCCTCATGATGCAGAGCATTTTCAATTTCAGATGCTGTATAAGGAAGGCATGAAAAAGCAAATTCCCGATCCATCTTCTCAATGCGGAGTGTATGTGGCGAATGATCTGTTCTACTATTGTCAAGACTTGTATGTCTGCTAATTTCGAGCCACTCTGTATCCATTCTCATTCCACAGTCCTGTGGAACAAGGTAAGGTGTTAAGCTCAGATCTGTGACTTCGTAAATACCCTTTTCGGCACCTGCTTTTCTATCCGGATATGTCTCACCGGACAAACCTTTATAGATATATTTATCTGCAAGTGTCGGCATGATAAAACGCATTCCAAACACCGGAAGCTCAGGAAGTCCTTTTGCTCCATTATAATGTACATCCACACGGATTTTTCCGGATGCATCAACCGTATATGTCACTAGTACCGTTGTTGACGGATTGGATATCGTCTCATAAGTATATTTTACTATGATCTCATCAGCAAAAATATCCCCACCAAAGCTGTTATTGTCCGGTGCATATGGTTTCTGCTCCTCTCCATCCATAATGACCTGTATTCCCTTGCAGTCAATGAACATATCTGCTGAAAGCCAGCTTCCGCTTTTAATATGGAACTTGCTTCCTCTGTCGTTGTCTGTCAGTGCCCGCCAGAAAGCAGGCTTTGGACAACGGTACAGCCACTCATATCCGTTTTTCACGATAGATTCGAGTCCGCCTTGTGCATAAGAAAAAATATAATCAAATCCTTCACCATGTACACCAAGTGTATAGTCACCATAGACCACTCTTAATTTATCTGTATAAGCCATAGTAATACCTCACTTCCTGCATTGCCGGTTTCTCTTTCCTGTCAGCAAATACGATTCCATTTGCCGAGAATTCATAGTCTGCCGGTTTATCATCAAAGTCACCACCATAACGTAAAACTTCTTTTCCTGTCACCTGATCTTTTACAAGAATTGCCTGATCGATAAAATCCCATATAAATCCACCATGATACATGTCATATTTATCAATCAGCTTCATGTATGCTCCCAGACCTCCCATGGAATTTCCCATATCATGCATGAATTCGCATAAAATATACGGTTTCTTTGGACTGTTATTTAAGTATTCCTCTACATCCTCCGGCTTTGCATACATTCTGGTCTCCAAATCAGAAATCGTATCCTCATATGCCCTGTTGTAATAAGCACTTTCATAATGAACTAATCTTCCATCTTTCTTTTCGGTATAATAAATGTTCATTGCTTCAATGTCATCACCTGCATAGGATTCATTTCCCAATGACCAAAATAGAATGGATGTATGGTTTTTAAATGTTTCAAAATTATTTCTTGCACGATCAAGTACCGCCTCTTTCCACTGTGGAAGAGATCCCGGCACATTGCAGGATGGTTCGATCGCTCCTAATTTCTGGAAGGAACCATGACTTTCCAGATTTGTTTCTGCCATCACATAAATTCCTGCATTGTCGCACATATAATACCATGGTATCTGATCCGGATAGTGACAGGTACGCACAGAATTAATATTATTCCTGAGCATACATGCGATATCTGCTCTCATATCTTCCAAGCCAATGCATCTTCCTGTTTTTGGATTCCACTCATGACGGTTTACTCCTGTGATAATCAGGCGTTTTCCATTTAAATAAATGATCTTATCAATTATCTCAATTCTTCTGAAGCCAATATCATAAGGAATTACTTCTGCTAAACTTCCATCTTCTGCCTTAAGCTCTACATACGCATGATATAAATAAGGATCATGATTATCCCACAGTTCCACAGTTTCTAAATCAGCACAGATCGTACCTTCTAAATACTCATTTTCTTTCTTTAACTGTACGGATTTTTCTGCCAACAAATTTTCTTCCCTGTCTTTTAAAATAAAGCTGGCAGTTATATTCTGAGCATCCGGTGCAGATACTTTCATGCTGACAGTTACGCTTCCACTCACATTATCCTGATTCAGCACAGGTTTGAACCATACATCATCCATATGTACATCCGGTATTGCTTTCAGAGTAACATTTCTAAAGATTCCAAAAAAGCGGAAAAAGTCCTGATCCTCTAAAAATGCTGCTGTGCTCATCTTATGAACCTGAACTGCCAGCACATTTCCCTTTTCTTTTATATAAGGTGTCAGGTCAAACTCAGAAGGCGTAAAACTATCTTCTGCATAGCCTACAAACTGACCATTCAGCCACAGATACATCGCTTCTTCTACACCTTCAAAACAAATATGGATTCTTTTTCCACACATACTCTTATCCAGGTCAAAGTATTTGATATAAGAACCTACCGGATTGTACTCTGCTTCTGAAAACATTCCTTTTTCTGCTCCGGTCACCTCCATGCTGTAAGCTCCTCTATGGTACTCTTTTCCTTCCCACGGATACATGGTGTTGATATAACGGATTTTATCATATCCAGCCAGTTCAATATGTCCCGGAACCATAATTTTATCGAATCCTGATGCATCAAATGTTTCCTCATAAAAATTAACCGGTCTGCTTTTTACATTTTTACTATAAGAAAACTCCCACTGTCCGTTTAATGACTGAAATAATGGGTTTTTCTCTTTTTTCATGTCCGAATAATCCAAATAATAACAATGATCACTGTGTGCTTCCAACTGATTCACACGAAATACTTCCGGATTATCCAACCATTTCATATCAGCGTTCATATTTTTCCTTCCTTTCCAACTGTTTTCTAAGTTTTTCATTAGCATCTTCTACATTCATTCTTGACATGATAAATGTAATGATCAATGACAATACCATCGGAATCCACAAATACATAATGTGAAGCATCTTTAAGCATGATTCTAGCTGGATTGCTGACTCTTTCACAAATCCACTTGCATCAAGTAACCATCCGCAAAGAGCAACTCCGATTCCTCCACCGATCTTTGTTCCGAAAGAAGTACAGGAATACATTGTTCCGTCAATGTGTTTATGTTTTGTAAGGTATGTATATTCCGAACAGCTTGCAATTACAGCTCCCATATCCCCCTGCCATGGTGCCATTCCAAGTGCTGCAACCGCTGTGAACGCAAGCATGAGCGGAACACTTCCCATATAGCCGGCAAAAATCACTCCGACACGTCCTGCTGTCCCAAGAATATAGCCTGCAAGATTCATTCTATATAAACCTTTCATCTTCTCTACCAGCATTGGTGTAATACACATTGCAATGATGACAGGGATATTGATCGCCCATGAGAATACAGAATATAAATCTTCATTTTTCAGTATGTAAATCATGTAATAAATTCCCATATTTAACATAGCTGAATAAATCTGCTGACAAATATAAGTAGCACAGATCATAAGATAATACTTATTGGTAAATAAAAGCTTTGCAGCCTCTACCAGACCATACTTTTCTTCTGTGTAATCTTTACCTGCTTTCAGTTCTTCTTCCGGAAGCTCCTTGATTGAAAATACGGAAATCGTATTTACGATCAGACCAATAACTGCATATACTACCGCAACTGTTCTCCATGCAGCTGCTCCACCGCCTGCTGCTCTTACAAACTGGACTGTAACAGACTGAATCAGTAAGCTTGTCGAAAATGCAAAGATAAAACGACATGACCCCATCTCAACACGTTCTCTGCTGTTTTTTGTACAGAAAGTAACCAATGATGCATACGCAATATTGTTCGCAGTAAAGAATACTGCATTTAACAGTGTATATGCAACAAAGAACCATGCATACTGTGCCGTTGTTCCAAGAGTGTCCGGTATTGCAAAGTTTGCTACAAGTGTTACCGCACAACCAATATACGCATAAAGCATCCAAGGTCTTGCTTTTCCAAGTTTACTTTTTGTTTTGTCGATCATCGTTCCAAAGAACATATCACTGATTCCATCAAATAGCTTTGATACCATGATCAGTGTTCCGATAATACCGGGATTCAAACCTACCGTATTTGTCAAATAAAGCATTACGAATGATGAGAGGAACGCATATACTACATTTCCTGCCAGATCCCCCGAACCATAACCAACCTTGTTATACCATTTCAGGTATTTTTTTTCTTCCATGTGAAACTTCTCCTTTCAATGTACCCTCATTTTTTTCCACAACTTTGTTATATCTATGATATAACAAGATACATTAAAAGAGCCATGTCACAAATCGCATAAAATATGCACAAAATGATATTATTATATAAAAATCACAATAATCTAGTGCGTTATATCACCAAAAGCATGCACAAAATAGTATTATTTATGGTATACTAATTAGCAATACAGATAGTTTTCATCTATCATTGTGCTTGCATTTGCAGTAATATTTTTAATGGGGGATTAAAATGTATACAAATAATGCCTATCTGAATAATTCTACTGTCGACCGAAAAGACAAATCGAAGCCCTTGGTGATAACCATGTGCGGTACCTATAAATTATATACAAAACCAAAACTTCCTACATGGCGTCCCCGGGGCAGGCTTGACTTTCAGCTGTTATACATTGCTGCTGGAAAAGCACATTTTCATTTTGGCAGCGATACGGAAGAAACCATTGTTCCGGCTGGCCATATGGTATTGTATCGACCTAAAGAACCTCAAAAATATGAATATTATGCCAACGACCAGACAGAAGTTTTCTGGGTTCACTTTACCGGTAACAATGTTACTAATTTACTACGTTCTTATGGATTAACCAATGATAAAAAAGTGTTTTATTGTGGTTTTGATTCCGAATATAAAACTCTTTTTCAATCAATGATAAAAGAATTACAGATGTGTCAGGATGGATACCCTGAAATGCTGGAAATGTATTTACGCCAGATTTTTATAAAACTAAAACGCCATTTTCATTCTTCTATAACTATCACAAGCTCTCGTACTGCTGCTGAAATAGACGGTGCTGTTTCCTACTTTAGTGAACACTATAATGAACAGATCAACATCGATGATTATGCCAAACAGAATTTTGTCAGCACAAGCTGGTTGATCCGCAATTTCAGATTATATACTGGAATTACACCAAAACAATTTATTATGAAAAAAAGAATATATAATGCAGAAATTCTTCTGCAAAATCAGCATTATAGCATTAATGAGATTGCTCGTATTGTAGGCTATGACAATCCTTTGTACTTCAGCCGTATTTTTCAAAAAACGAAAGGTATCTCTCCTTCTGAGTATAGAAAAAATGCATAAACCAAAAAGCAGAGATGTGCTATTCTCTGCTTTTTGCAACTTTTGTCTATTTATTTTTTCATTTTGGCACGAAATACGCTCTTTCTCATTTTATAATGGCATCGTAAACAGAAAGGAGATGAACTTCCATGAGAAACAAATTCCACAACTATATTGAAAATATACTCAGCTTTTATTCAACCTTCTTCACAAAGGGATATTACCGTTTTTAAGTACCATTCTATACATAACGATTGCAATGCCACAAAGCGTAATGCCAAAACTATTAAATCCATTTCTGAAAGAAATAATATTAGTCTTAATTATGTTAGAGACGAGGTTGAAGGAATGCTTTATTCAGCATATTCGGTTATTTTAGGTGGAGATTGCAAGCTTTCTGATAAGGGTTTTACAGATATAGATATTTTACTAAACGAAAATGACGAACAATTCTTCTAGATACCCAAATAATCAATTTATTAAATGAGTATGTAGAATTTATTATAAACGATGTCGATATAATGTCTGATTACATAAGATCATCACTAATCGATAACTCATGGTTGAGAAACAAAACTAAGCAACGTTATAGAAAAATAATTTGCAGATGCCTGTTTTGCTTCGTCTAAATTCATCTGAAAACATGAAGTGTTATAAATTATGATCCTCTTTACACTTTTCCTTGCATCAGCTCATAAGATATGTTATATTATGCGTAGAAAGAGGGAAAGCCAGAGAAGCGGCTTACCCGAATGAATTAAGTAACTGTTTTATCAACAGCCGTCATTATTCGCAGTAATGGCGGCTATTTTCGTTTTCCCTTGAAAATCGTGTAGCACAATCCAACAAGGGCGCAAATGAATATTCCAATCTGAATTAAGTCAGAGTATGTAACATACATTGGCAACGCCCTCCTTTCTTTCGTCTGGAGGGTTGGTCTACGCTTTGCTCCGGTCGTTGCTAAACAAGCCCCACCGGGGCTTAGCAACCCTCCGAAAAAGAGGGTAAGCCGCCCGGCTCTCTGGTTTCCCATGTGCGAAGTATATCATAACTTATCAAATCAGACAACGATATATCGACAAAATCCCCTTAGATTACTCTAAGAGGATTTGCTTATTTCGAGATATTTTTCTATAAAAGTGCGTCAAAAGGTGTGTCAGTCTTTTATTTCATATCAGAGAATTGTTTCGGAACCCCTATAAAATAAGCATTCTTTGGATTATTTCTCATCCACCACCTGAAAAATAAAGAACTTCAGATAATAGCTTTCATCCGCCGCCCACAAAATCGGATGATCCGGTGCCTGTGTACGGAATTCCACCTGACGGAGTCTCTTGTGTGTTGCCTTGGCAGCCTCTTTCACAGTCTTTGCGAGAAGCTCCTGCGTCATAAAATGAGAGCACGAACAAGTGGCAAGATACCCGCCATCTTTCACTAACTTTAATCCTTTCATGTTAATTTCACGATAACCTTTGATTGCATTTTTTGTCGCCTCGCGGGATTTTGTGAACGCTGGTGGATCCAGAATGACTACATCATATTTTTCTCCTGCCTGTGCGAGTTTTGGAAGTTCATCCAAAACATTTGCCTGACGGAAATGTACGTTGTTTTCCAGATGGTTCAATCTCGCATTCGCCTCTGCCTGGCTCACTGCATATTCAGAAATGTCAAGTCCGGTGACATCTACAGCCCCGGCGATTCCTGCATTCAGTGCGAACGTTCCCATATGTGTAAAACAGTCTAAAACTTTCTTGCCTTTGCAGATACGCTGCATGGCTAGACGATTATATTTCTGGTCGAGGAAAAATCCTGTTTTCTGGCCATTCGCGACATCGACCATATAATGAACACCGTTTTCCACGATCTCCACATTCGTGTCAAACGCATCCCCGATGAAGCCTTTCACTTTGGAAAGCCCCTCTTTCGTTCGCTCATTTGCATCGCTCCGCTCGTACACGCCGCGGATTTTGATACCGTCCTCTGCCAGAATTTCTTTTAAAAAGTTCACGATTATTTCCTTGAACTGCTCCATGCCAAGTGCCAGACACTCGACCACGAGCACATCCTCATATTTATCGATCACTAAGCCCGGCAAAAAATCAGCCTCACCGAAAATAATACGGCAGGAAGAAGTATCTACGGTTGTCTTGCGGTACTCCCATGCATTTTTCACACGCATTTTCAAAAATGCTTCATCGATCTCCTGATCCGGTTTTCTCGTCATCATGCGGATACGGATTTTCGAGTTCTGGTTGATAAATCCTTTTCCCATCGGATACCCGTCAAAATCATGTACAGTCACGACTTCTCCGTTTTTGAACCGTCCTGTAATGGTGTCTATCTCATTGTCAAAAATCCACGCACCGCCCGCTTTGATGGTACGTCCTTCCCCTTTTTTCAATGTCACAATTGCACTCATATCTGCTCTCCTTATTTAAAATCTTTCTCTCACTGTTTTTTCTGTCATTTCCACTCTATCGGCATATTTTAGCATGGTTTTCTGCGGTTCACAAGATTTATGATGGCTCCGCCTGATTTTCTTTGTAATTTACGCTTGTAGTTTTATAAAAAAGTATTTCTCTTCTTGCAAAATATCTCCTGACTTACGATAATAAAGACAGGGAATGCTTTTTCGTGCTGTTTCACGAATTTGCTGATCTTCCATGATAAAACACTGGATCATTCTGATTTTGAAAGGTAAGACTCTTATGATAAAAATAAGTTTATGCATGATCGTAAAAAATGAAGCTGCCATCCTGTCCAGATGTCTCGACTCTGTCTGTGACCTGATGGATGAGATTATTATTGTGGATACCGGCTCCACCGACGATACAAAGGCTGTCGCAGCAAAATACACTGACCGGATTTACGATTTCGCATGGAACAATGATTTTTCTGCTGCAAGAAATTTTTCTTTTTCCCTCGCAAATATGGATTATATTTACGCACCGGATGCAGATGAGATACTGGACGAGGAAAATCGCAAAAGATTTCTTTTGTTAAAGGAAGCCCTTCTGCCGGAAATTGAAATCGTACAGATGAAATACCGCACCGTCTCTGAATTTAACACCGTTTTGAATGCAAGAACCGAGTACCGTCCAAAATTGTTTAAACGTGTCCGGGAATTTGAGTGGATCGATCCGATCCACGAGACGATCCGCCTCACACCGGTTGTATTTGACAGCGACATTGAGATTTTGCACATGCCACAGTCCATGCACCACAAACGGGATTTTTCCATTTTTGTGGACGCCTTCAACAGAGAGGGGACATTTTCTGCCAAGCTTCGCAGCATGTATGCAAAAGAATTATTGAAAACAGGGGATGAAAAAGATTTTGCGGAGGCACTTCCGATTTTCCGCCTGATATATGATTCCGGCACAGACACCGACGCACAGAAAGAAGCCGCCTGTGTGCTCGCACACGCCTACCGGATTGCCGGGGACACCAACCGCTTTTTCCAGATGACACTGCGGGATATGCTGTCAACACCATGCGCCGAAATCTGTCTTGAACTTGGAGCTTATTTTGAGGAAGCCGAAGATTATGAGGAAGCTTCCCTCTGGTATTATAATGCTGCGCATGAGACTTCCAGCATTTTAGATGTACACACGGGCGGCGATCTGCCGCTTCAGGGATTGATCCGCTGTTATGAGATAATGCTTGCAGCTTTGCCGGAGGATGATCCGTTTGCCGCACTTACCGCAAATCAATATGAAGAGGCTCTCGCCGATGCCAGGGAAGCACTCGCCAACTGGGATGTGCCTGAAGAATTATAATTCCTTGCGGAGTGTTTTACTCCAGTCTGCCACAGCGTCCGTTTGTGGCAAGAACAGAACATTTCTGCCCCAGAGTGACTGCGCCGCCCTCGACCGTTGTGACAACGCCACCGGCTTCTTCCACGATCAGCGCTCCCGCCGCAAAGTCCCACGGACTCAGGCGCAGTTCAAAGTATAATTCTGCGCGCCCTGCTGCTATGCTGCACAGATCGATCGCTGCGGAGCCGCTTCTCCGCACATCCAGCGCTTTCTTAAAGTATGCGTAAGCCATCTGAAATGATTTTTTGCTCAGTTCTTCGTAATACGGTGCTGTGCCAAATAATACAATGCCCTCAGAGAGTGGATTTCTGGAAACATGAATCGGTCTTCCGTTTAAAAATGCACCCTTTCCACGTTCTGCCGTGAACATTTCATCCAGATACGGATTGTATACAACACCTATATATTTTTCACCGTCTTTTGTCAGTCCTGCTGAAATCGCACTCACATGATAGTCTTTGATAAAATTTGTCGTTCCGTCAATCGGATCCACAATAAACGCAAATCCTTTTTTGATCGATGCGTGCACGTCATCTTCTTCCCCGACAAACACTGCCTCCGGAAGTATTTCAAGCAGCTTTTTCCGAAGGGTTTCCTGTACCTTTTTGTCATAGACTGTCACAAAATTAGCGTGTCCTTCCTTCGTCTCTACCATATCGGCAGTCCGCACTGCGTCCAGCATGATTTTTCCACATTCACGCACTGCATCCGCAATTTTTTCCACAAGTGTGCGGTTCAATTTGTATAAAACCTGTGTTTCACGTTCCAGCCACGGAATTTCCGGTGCAAATGTGATCTGCTCTTTTATTTTCTGATCCATCTGTGCGATATATGCTTTCTGTAAAAAATCATGCATCTTCTTCTGCTCTCTTTTTAATAAGGAAAGATTGCTCTGATATGCCTCCTCCACAGTCACAAAAGTTCCATGGAATCCCAGTTTTTCCTCGTAATCGTCCTGCACTCCCGGCGCTCTTTTATCGCTCATCAGCCAGCACTCGTAATACCAGGATTTCATCTGAAAATAACTTTCCGGATCCTCAGTATCAATGTTCTGCTCAAATGTTTCCCCGATTTTCACCCCGATATGGATATCTGTGTATCCTGTCTCCTCCGTGATCTCCCGAAGCAATGTTTCTTTTTCCGTCTCCCCCTCTTCCATGCCGCCACCCGGGAATTTGTAATCACCGCGGTTGGTCTGTACCATAAGGATTTTATTCTGATAATGGATTACGCCGCGGACTGCGGTTCTTTGATTGATATGTACCGGTGTTTGCGGCAGCTCGTCCGTGACAAACTGTAATTGAAACTGCATATTGCTGTCCCCCTTCTGTAAACGCATATGTTTTGATGTTAAAAGCTTAAATGTATTTGCATAAAAAATCAAGATGCCTCGTCTTAAGCCCTTGTAAAACATCTCATAAAGTGTTAAAATATTAATTGATAATTTTTTAACAAACATTGCCTGTGTTTTTTATTTACTGAAAATGAAACACAGCATACATTTCATTCCAAATTTAGGGGAGGTATTTACAATGGATTACTCACAGGAATACAAACAGAAACTTGTTTCCGCAGATGAAGCTGTAAAATTAATCAAATCCGGTGACTGGGTTGATTATGGATGGTGCAATGGTACGGTTGACGTTTTGGATCAGGCACTGGCAAAACGTACCGATGAACTTAAAAATGTAAATTTACGCGGTGGTATTTTATTAAAACCGCTTGCTGTTTTTGCCCGCGAGGACGCCGGTGAACATTTCACATGGAACTCCTGGCATATGTCCGGTATCGAACGAAAACTGATTGCCCGCGGATGTGCTTACTATTCTCCGATCCGCTACTCCGAACTGCCTCGTTATTACCGTGAATCCTCATGTCCGGACGATGTTGCAATGATCATGGTTGCGCCGATGGATAAACACGGTTACTTCAACTTCGGGCCAAACGCATCCCATCTCGGTGCAATGTGTGAGACTGCCAAACATGTCATCGTGGAAGTCAACGAAAATATGCCACGCTGCCTCGGCGGTACAGAATGCGGCATCCATATTTCCGATGTCACATATATTGTGGAAGGAAACAATGCTCCGATCGGCGAACTTGGTGCAGGCGGTCCTGCCACTGATGTTGATAAAAAAGTTGCCCAGCTTATCGTAGACCAGATTCCAAACGGTGCATGTTTACAGCTCGGTATCGGCGGCATGCCAAATGCAGTCGGTTCCCTGATCGCAGAATCTGACTTAAAAGATCTTGGTGTCCACACTGAAATGTATGTAGACGCTTTTGTTGATATTGCAAGAGCCGGAAAGATCAACGGTTCCAAGAAAAACATCGACCGTTTCCGCCAGGTTTACGGTTTTGGTGCCGGAACAAAGAAAATGTATGATTACCTTGATGAAAACCCAGAACTTATGAGTGCTCCGGTAAGCTACACCAACGATATCCGTTCCATCGCAGCCCTGGATAATTTTATTTCCATTAACAACTGCGTAGATATCGACCTCTTCGGACAGATCAGTTCTGAATCTTCCGGTATCAAACAGATCAGTGGTGCCGGCGGACAGCTTGACTTTGTTTTAGGTGCTTATCTCTCAAATGGTGGTAAGAGCTTTATCTGCTGCTCCTCTACATTTACTGATAAACAGGGCGTTATGCATTCCCGTATCCGCCCGACTTTAGCAGAAGGTTCTATCGTAACCGATACACGTGCCAACACACATTATGTTGTAACCGAGTATGGTATGGTAAATCTGAAAGGACTTTCCTCCTGGCAGAAAGCTGAGGCCTTGATCTCTGTTGCTCATCCTGATTTCCGTGATGAACTGATCGCTGAGGCTGAGAAAATGCATATCTGGAGACGGTCGAATAAATAGTTGACCGGAGTTTCACTTAGGAACTGCCGCTTGCAGGTGGTGTTACGGATTTTCGCAGGTTGTGTTAATTGCATGCCAATAAAGTGTATAGAAATATAAAAAATAGAACTGTTTGTTTTCAGGAGCGCTTCCGCTTGTTGTCGCTGGCAGCGGTACTAAGAAAGCATCCATCGTGATTTCAAAATCCAATTACATTGGCTTTTGAAATCGCAATGTCTGCTTTCTAAGGACCGGCCGCTCCCAAAATCCTGAAAACAAATCAGTTCTATTTTTTATTTGTCCCAGACTGTGCAGCATGCAATATCCAGGTTGTGAAAATCCGTCAATCCAAGCTACGAGCGGCAGAAATCAAAGGTTAAACTTTGAGAGATATGCCCCTTACAATCGACGAATCACAAGACATTGAAAATACCTACATCTTGCCGTTACCTTCATAGGCATTCATCCCATAACCGAGAGTTCCATAACGTAAATTGCAGATTTTGTGGTGCATTCACAGCGTAAATTGGGCATGTATAAGCGCCCTTTCACAAGTCATTTGTAACGTAAATGAAAGAAAAACAGTATAAACAAATATTATTTTCTTTGTGAGCTATGGAGATAGGATTCTAACAATCTTGGGAAGCACTGCTTCTCAAGATTGTTGCTCAGAAGCCTATCGGAATGTCCAGCGAACAGAAACATAATATTTCGTTTATACCGTTTTTCTTTTTCATTACATGTAAAATTCTGACTTGTGAGAGGGCACTTATATCTGCCCCTCACAACCTGTAAAAGCACTGCAGAATCTGCGACACTACGTCCGTTAAATTCCGGTTATAGCGTCCCAGCCATTCGTTCCCGGATTGCAACTCCGGTCGGAGTTCCGGCAAGCCCTCCTTTTCCGGTTTCGCGGATGTCCTCGCTCATGCTGCGTCCAATTGCACGCATTGCGTCTATCACTTCATCCGGCGGAATTTTACTTGTGATTCCAGCCATGACCATATCCGACGAAGTCATTGCATTGACTGCCCCCATCACGTTGCGTTTCACACACGGCACTTCCACCAGACCTGCCACGGGATCACAGGCAAGTCCGAGCAGATTTTTCAATGCGAGGGCTGCCGCATGAGAAATCTGCTTGGCATCTCCACCCATAAGGTATGCCACTCCTCCAGCCGCCATCGCTGATGCCGAACCGATCTCTGCCTGACAACCTCCGGCTGCCCCCGCAAGAAATGCCCTGTTTGCGATCACTCCTCCGATTCCCGCTGCCACATAAAGGGCTTCCACCATTTTTTCTTCGGTAAAATGTTTTTCCTCTTCCAGTGTAAGAAAAACTGCCGGGACAACACCGCAGGAGCCTGCTGTCGGTGCTGCGACGATTCGTTTCATGCAGGCATTGGATTCGCCTGTCTTTAAAGCTTTTTCCATCACTTTTCCAATAAATTTTCCACAGAGCAAAGTTCCTGCTTCTCTTGCCGCATGCATTTTTTCCCCGTCTGTTCCCACCAGACCACTTGCGGACTTCAGCTTTCCATCATAATTGTCATCTGCCTCACGCATTGCCTGATACATGCCCCGCATCTGCTCAAAGGCTTCTCCCTCGCTGATTCCCTGCTCTTTGCAATCATCTTCCTGCACGATTTTCCAGAAGGGTTTTCCTTCTTTTGTTGTCATTTCACATATTTCTTCCAAGGATTTATACATGATTCTTCTCCTGATTTTTACAAATTTTGTCACATTTACACAACATTCATAACATAAATCTGAGTTTCGCAAATACAAAAAATTTATTTACAGTAAACTCAGATAGGTTACTTTCAAAATTCCTTCCATCCGTTCTAACCACTTGAGTGCATCCGCCGGAATTTCCTGATCGCACTCGATGACCATAACTGCATTTCCACCGCGGCTTGCACGGTATAACTGCATCGTTGCGATGTTGACCGATTTGTGGGCAAGCATGGATGTCACCTCTGTAACATGCCCCGGCTGGTCAATATTATGCACGATCAGTGTCGGATAATCTCCACTGAAATTTGCTGTCAGGCCATCGATCTCACAGATTTCAATACGTCCGCCCCCGATGGATGCCGCGATTACCTCCAGCGTTCTTCCTGATTCGCCTGTAAGTTCCAGTTTGACAGAGTTTGGATGCACATCCCCAAGATCGATCCCGGACAGTGTGAACTGCAATCCCTCACGCTCTGCAATCTCAAAGCTGTGCGGAATCGCCGGGTCATCCACCTGCATTCCCAGAAGTCCTGCCACAACCGCCTTATCCGTTCCATGCCCTTTTCCTGTTGCCAGAAATGATCCGTGAAAATAGATATCTGCCCTTACCACTTTTTCTGCAAGCAGTTTATGACAGACTCGTCCGATCTTTACTGCTCCCGCTGTATGGGAGCTGGACGGTCCAACCATGACCGGTCCAATAATATCTAATAAATTCATAATCCTGGTTATCTCCTTGTTTTGCGAAGCAAAAAACAGGGTATACCAAATCTGATATACCCCATCGTATAGTTTTTGTTGATGAAACATTTTTATTCTGATGTAGAAATTATATCTGCTTTATACCGGAAATGCAAGCGTTACTGCTCACCCGGAAGTAACACTTTTTTCTATTGATTCTGTCAAAAAGAAATGTCATAATATAATCTATACTGTAATAATATAAAAGTACTAAATCATTACCTTATAATATAGAAGTGGTAAAACAGAATCTATTCTGACTAACACACCACTTCCGGGGAGGAAATGAAAATGCAGATAAAATGTGAATACTGTGGTTCCATGATTGAAGAAACCGCAGATAAATGTCCATTTTGCGGGGCAACAAACAATGCAGTCAAACGAACCGCCGATAAAACACCAAAAACAATCGCCGAATTACAGCAGTGGTATCAGGACAGACACCTGCCACCGTATGAGACAACAAGATTTTTTATTGGCATCAATTATAAGAAACCAAAAGCATTTGGTATTTATCAGGATGGCGACCAGTTCATTGTATACAAAAACAAGGCAAACGGCGAACGTGCCATCCGCTATCAGGGCACGGATGAAGCTTATGCTGTCAATGAACTTTATCTGAAATTAAAATCTGAGATTTTAAATCAGAAGGCAAATAACCAGACAAGAAAGCAACAGCAGACACTCACGCGGGAGCAGAAGAAAGAAAAGCGGAAAAACATACTCATCACTTTTGCGATCTTTTTTGCCGGCTTTGTGGGGCTGATCTCCATTGCCATTATCGATATGCTTGCCAAGGGATTCGGAGCTTCCCTGTTCTGGTCCGTTTTTCTTGCAATCGGACTGACAATCGCAAGTTTAATTCTGGCTGGTAAATTTGGTGACCGTGTTCCTCTCCTGCAAAAATTTCATGATAACGTAATTGGGGAAAAGTCGTCCGGTCGCGCATTTTTACTGACTTATGTTGTGATTTATGTCATTTCCTTCTGCTTATTATTTGCACCGCTCCACGCTTATTACAATGTCAGCTATTATCGCTATAACGACACCATTTACGCCAACACACGCCATAGCTGGTATGAGTACGAAGACTACGGTTACGGTGGCGATTATGAAAAAGTCAGTAAATCCTCGATTCCGGACGACGTCTTAGCAAATAAAACTGACTATCAGTTCAACTACAATGATGATAGCGAATGGACTTCCAGCTTTACAGAATTTGAGGACAGCAGTTACTATGACGAGCATTATACTTCTGATTCGGATTCTGACAGCAGTTATGACTGGGATTCCGGAGACAGCTGGGATTCCGGAACAACAGACTGGGATAGTGACTGGTAACTATAGAATACAAAGGAGTACATATGGAACATACACATATCGCCAAGGACGGTACTGTTTATACACACACGCATGAGGAAGTACACGAACACGGTCACTCACATTCCCACCCACACCATCACGAAAACACAAAGGCAGTTTTAAACCGTATGAACCGTGCAATCGGGCATATGGAAGCCGTTAAGACCATGATCGAGGACGGAAGGGACTGCAGTGAAGTCCTGATCCAGATTGCGGCAGTGCGGTCAGCAATCAACAATATCGGTAAAATCATTCTGGAAGATCACATTAATCACTGTCTGGTAGATGCGATCGAAACAGGTGATGAGCAGGTATTAAAAGACTTAAACGAGGCTATTAACAAGTTTGTGAAATAGCCTCCGGTGCTATATGTTCTCATTTAGTCATAGTTTGTTCATTTTTTATTCATATTTTATAGAAAATCCTGAAATCTTCCTTCTTTTTTATTTATCTTTCCAATTGTTTTTTTTCCTCATAAGCGATATATTCTTTTAGTATCAAAAATAATTTTTTTACTGTAATTTTACATGTGTTTTACTTAGACAATAAAAGAGCTTTTAAAACTCTTTTTCATTGCAGATTACCATAACTGCTGATAAATGTAACGCACCTGTATTTTTTTTGCAAAAGCAATTGCAAAAAGCTCAGATGCAGACAGGAAAAATCCATTTTTTGTATTTTCCTGTGCCAACAAGGAGGGTATATGAAACAGAAATTCAAGTCAGTCAAAGAAAAAATGAATAAATTATTCCAGAAATTTGCACCGGTAAAGGAAAAAGCAGAAGTTTTTCTTTCCAAATTACCAAAAAGGAAACCACACAGTGAGAAATATTATAAGAGAATTGCATTTTTCAATAAATATTCTCTTATTTTCCACTTTATTTTAGCATGCTTTATTACTTTTACCGTAGAAGTGATCTCCAGAAGAGACTTTTTCTCTGCTGTTTCCTTCGTAGGCAATCATACATGGGCTTACCTTTACAATGCCTTTATTGTATTTGCTTCCTTATCAATTGTTTACCTGTTTAAGACAAGAGCACAGCTTCGTGTTCTGATCACCGGACTCTGGATTTTCCTCGGAACAGTCAACGGAATCATCCTTTCCAACCGTGTAACTCCATTCAGCTACACCGATTTTAAAATGCTTCCAGACCTGTTTGCAATGCAGAACACCAATTATTTTACTGCGGAAGAGGCTACCGTTGTAGTAGCTGTGGTTGCTTCTTTCATTATATTTCTGGTTCTCTTCTTTATCAAAGGACCGAAGTATCAGGGAAAACGCCACGTTGTACTTTCCCCACTTGCGATCGTTGCACTGTTAGTTGTCGGTATTCCAATTACAACACAGGCTGCACAGAGTTCTAATATTATTGCCTCTTACTTTGCAAATATTGCACAGGGATACTCTGATTACGGATTTGTTTATGGTTTCTCTACAAGCGTTGTCGGCCGTGGAATGGATAAACCGGATGATTACTCCAAAGAAACCATTGACGCTATCGAAACTTTAGTGGACTCTTCCAAAGAAGAAACAACTGTTTCTGCTGGCAAAGAGCCAAATATTATCTGTATTTTGCTGGAATCCTTTATCGATCCATATGATGTGAATTTCCTTCAGATGTCAGAAGATCCGATTCCAACATTCCACAGTTTAGAGCAGAACTTCACCACCGGTTATCTTACCGTACCTGTTGTCGGAGCCGGAACTGCCAATACAGAATTTGAAGTTTTAACCGGTATGAGCATGCAGTACTTTGGTACCGGCGAGTATCCTTACAAAACAATTTTAAAACAGTCTGACTGCCCAAGCGTTGAAAGTATTGCATCTGACCTTTCCTCTATTGGTTATGGCACACATGTCGTACATAACAACACTGCTACTTTCTACAGCAGAAACAATGCGTTTTCAAAAATGGGATTTGATACATTTACAAGTAAAGAGTTAATGAACATTACCGAGTACACACCAAGTGGAAGCTGGCCAACCGATAAAGTTCTTGTAAATGAGACTGTAAAAGCTATGGATGCAACAGAAAATCAGTCCGACTTTGTATACACGATCACAGTTGGTTCCCATGGAGATTATCCAACTGAAAAGATTATTGAGAATCCGGAGATCACTGTAACCGGAGCTGCCGATGAAGCTTCCAATAATCAGTGGGAATATTATGTAAACATGATCCACAACACAGATAACTTTATTGCAAACCTCATTGATGCAGTCAACCGCCGCGGTGAGGATACCATTATTGTTATGTTTGGCGATCACCTTCCTACGATGGGTCTTGAAGATTCCGATATGAAATCCGGTGATATTTTCAAGACAAAATATGCAACCTGGAATAACTTCGGTCTTCCAAAACAGGACGCTGATCTGACTGCTTACCAGTTATTAGCACACATTACCGGTCAGATGGGTATCCATGAAGGAACCATGTTTACTTACACACAGACACAGGCAGATTCCTCCACTTACCAGAATGGTCTTGACAATCTCCAGTACGATCTTCTCTACGGTGAGAGATATGCTTACAACGGCGAGGATTTATATCCGGCAACGGATCTTGTCATGGACGTGGAAGACGTCAATGTAACATCCGTCCGCAAAAATGCATTGAATAATACCTTAGCGGTTTACGGTTCCAACTTTACAAAGAATGCCAAGATTTTTGTAAATGGCGAGAAGGTTCCTACCACTTACCTTACCTCCGGAATCCTGACAACTTCTCTGGATAATGTTTCCGATGGCGATGTGATTTCCGTAAGTATCACCGGTTCCCAGGGCATTATCTTACGGGCAAGCAATGATGAGGTAATTTATGAAGATCCTGATGTCATTACGACAGAAACGGAAGAACCTACCGAGGTAAACGAGACAGAGTCCTCTGAAACGGAAAACTCTGAAATCGCAAATTCTGAGACTACAAACACTCAGGAAAATAATTAATCATAGAAAGAATCCCGGATGTATGAAAATCTACATCCGGGATTTTCTTATTGCAAATGAATCACTTTACGCACAATCGCTCTCTGCTCCAATTCTTCCCTGAAATCTGTGTCCGTTTTCTTCTTACTCATCCTGCTTTCATCTATGACATAAATATACAAATCTGTTGCAATATCTTTGGTTGAAACCTTAAAGACACCTTTCGTTTCATCATAGAATCCCTGCATAGTGAGTTCTTCTGTACCATTTTCATCCCCATATACAAGCACATCATAATTGAAATTGTCTCTGTATATATCCGGGTGAGTCGTTTTAATCGTCGTAATAATTGGTGTTACAATCACTTCATCTATGGAATATCCTTCGTTCCATTCATTTACTTCGTACATGGTAACATCTTCTTTGTTGACCTGTATCGGGATTGAAAATTTCCATTGTCCCCATATGGAAATATTTTGGTTTTTCATATTTTCTGCAATCAGTGTTACCTTATAAATATAGATTTCCAATTGAAACTGATCTGGAAATTCTTTTCCCGAAAGATCAAAATACTGTGATCCTGCAAACGTATTTTCATCTACATATTTACCGGTCACACCTGCCGCTCCACAATCATTTAAGGAATAAATTTTGTCATCTGATTTTATTTTGGTGATTCCCTCATAACCAATCTGATTCTGGAAAATCTGATTGTCACTGTATTCTGTAAACTTCTTCTGACTCTCAATCACATAAGAGACAAATAAATTTGCTCCATCGCAATAGGCTTCTGTCATGGATATCGTAATTCCATGATCCTGCACTCTCTCATCCGTGCCAGTGGCATACTTTTTATAATCTCCTTTAAAATCAATGACATCCTGAATATAGTAAAATACACTTCCGATAATCGGTATATTTTCTGCCATTGCCGGGTTTGCAACATGAATAATTCCAAAAATGATCACCAGACAGGATAGTACCGACCACGCACACTTTTTTCGAAATCTGTTTTTTTGTACTGTTTTTTCAGCGCTTAAAATGGATTGATATGTTTTTTCATCTAAATCTTCCGGCACGGATATCTGGCTCATTTCATCATGAATCTTCAAAATAGTCCTCCTTTAACATTTTCTTTAAAGCAGCTCTTGCCCTTGATAAATTGGTTTTCACTGTATTCTCCGGTATCATCTGCTTTTTTGCAATTTCCTCCACAGACATTTCCAGAAAATATTTTTGAATGATAACGTCTTTGTATTTTTTCGGCAGCCGATTTACTGCGTTCATTAAATCAAGCTTTTCTTCAACATGTTCAGAATGTGAAGCCTCATGAAATGCTTCCTCGTATTCCACAATTTTTTTGTTCTGTTTTATATAACGAACCGCTTTATTCATAATGATTCTGGTCATCCATGTTGAAAACAGCTCCGGATTTCTCAGTGCCTTTATTTTCAGATATCCCTGATAGACACTATCCTGAACAATTTCGACTGCTGCGTCCTCATTTTTTACATATAAAAATGCTATTTTATAAAAGTATGGGTTATACTGATGAATCAATTCGCCGTATGCATGACTGTCCCCATGAATTGCTTTATAAACTAAAGAGTACTCTTCTTTTTTCATCTTTCACCCACCTTTCATATATTAGATACACAACCCGGGGATGAGGTTTCAAAAACTTTTTTGTATAATGTAAAAACACCAGATTCATTTAAATAAAAATAAATCTGGTGTTTTTCATGTTGTCTATAGCTTTTTCTCGGCATTTCAGAAGAAAATCCGGGGATTATGAATTGACGACTTTTATATGTAAGAATGATCGATTTTCGTCACCACGTAATAGTTATCACCGAAATGTTCATGCACAGACTGGAGCACTTCTGTGAGCAGTTCCTCGTCCGTCAGACGGAATCCAAATGGCGCGAGAATGTCAAAAATGAGGTTCGTATGTGTCCCACCACTCACCATTCTGAAATCGTGAATGGACAAATCTTCATCAATTGCCTTGATCAGAGATACCATAGCTGCTTTCGTCTCACTCACATGCTCATCCGAAGTCACGACCGGATCCATGTGGATCGTTGCCTCACAGCCAAGTGTCTCGCGCAGTTCATTCTCAATATTGTCTATCACATCATGCAGTTCCAAAATATTTCCCTCTGCCGGAACTTCTGCATGCAATGAGATCATCTGTCTGCCCGGGCCGTAATCATGGACGATCAGATCATGCATTCCGCATACTTCCGAATGTGACATTACGATCTCATCTATTTTTTCTACAAATTCATGTGCCGGCGGCTGTCCAAGCAATGGATTTAATGTCTCTCTGGCAGCGTCAAAACCTGCATAACCGACTAATAAGCCCACAACCAGACCGCAGTAGCCATCAATTTTGATTCCTGTAAAATGGGTAAATACGGATGCCAGAAGCACAACCGTTGTCGCTGCGGTATCACTTAAACTGTCTGTGGCAACCGCTTTCATCGCTGCAGAATCCAGTTTTTTTCCAATAGCACGGTTATAATATGCCATATATAGTTTTACAAGAATGGATGCGATCAGGATCACTGCCACAAGGAGCGTGAACTCTGTTTCCTCCGGATGCATGATTTTTCCGATGGAGTCACGGACGAGTTCGTAACCCATCAAAAGGATTGCCGCAGCCACAACCAGACCTGAAACATACTCAATCCTTCCATGTCCAAATGGATGCTCCGTATCCGGTTTTGCCCCTGCAAGCTTGAAGCCAAGCAGTGTCACGATCGAAGAACCTGCATCTGAAAGGTTGTTAAAGGCATCTGCTGTGATCGCAATGGAATTGCTTAAAGTTCCTGCGAGAAATTTACCGATAAAAAGCAGTACATTAAATAATATACCGATCACACCGCACAGCATTCCGTATGCCTCGCGCTGTTTTATTTTATCTTCTGAGTCTTTGATAAATATTTTTGCTAATAATGTTACCATGTCACTCTTCCTTTTTTATTCCAGTTTTCCAAAATGTGCAAAAGGCCAGTAAGTAAAAAGTGCCTTTCCTAAAATTTTGTCTTTTGTCACATAAGTGTTACTCCAATATCTCGCATCCCAGGAATCATTCCTGTTATCTCCCATCATGAAGTACGATCCCTCCGGCACCTCAAATGTATATGGGCCTGTGGCAACAGTCCATTCCTCTTTCAGATAATCCTCCTGCAAAGGCTCTGCCGATCCATTGATATATATTTTTCCATCCTCAATATCAATGGTATCTCCCGGAAGTCCGATCACCCGCTTCACATAAATCTCGCTCTCATCATCCGGATACCGGAATACAACAATATCCCCTCTCTCTGGCTCACCAAAAACATATGCCAGCCGGTTTCCGATAAAACGGTCTCCCGGCAGGATTGTATTCTCCATTGACCCGGTAGGCACATCCGCATTGATGATCAGAAAGTTTTTGATGAGAAGCGCTGCCACTAAGGCAATTGCAAATGGGATTACCCAGCTCATGATCTCTTTGACAATGGAGGTTTGTTCCTCATCATTCTCCTGATTTTCCGGTGTCTTAATACCGTCTGCCGTCTGCTCATCTTTATGTTCTATTGGATCATTAAAATCTTCTACCTGTAAATCTTCCATTATCTCTTAATCCTCAATTCATTTTCCTTATGATCTGCTATTCTGCTTTTTGCAATAGCTATATTTTACCATAACTGGAATGAAATAGATATGAGAATTTTCCTGTTGCACAAAAAAGACTGCCGGCAGTTTACCTTTTCATAAATCTGCCTGACAGTCTGATGTGCTTTCCGGAAAAAAGCTCTTAGTACTCTTCCTCTTCACCTTCTTCTTTCTCAGAAATATCGTTCACCGGTTTCTCCAGTCCCTCGATCGTGATATGGTTTTTCTCTGCGTAATCCCATAATGCAGCGTGGATTGCTTCCTCTGCCAACAGGCTGCAGTGAACCTTCACTGGTGGAAGTCCGTCTAAAGCTTCCATTACGGCTTTATTTGTCACTTCCAACGCCTGCTGTACCGTTTTTCCCTTTACAAGTTCGGTTGCCATACTGCTTGTTGCAACGGCTGCGCCACATCCAAATGTTTTAAATTTTACATCCTGGATGATCCCGTTATCATCAATGTCAAGATACATTCTCATGATGTCGCCGCATTTTGCATTACCAACGGTACCGACACCGCTTGGATTCTCAATCTCTCCAACGTTTCTTGGGTTGTTAAAATGATCCATTACTTTTTCACTATACATACTTTTTATCCTGCTTTCTTTGAAATAACCTGTTATTTTGATCACTGTAAAATCATGTGATTGAAAAATTTATTTATTCTGTTTTTTTACGAAATCCTCATATAATGGGGACATGCTTCTCAAACGTTCAATGATCTTCTTTAACTCGTCTACAACAAAATCGATCTCTTCTACGGTATTCTTCTCGGAAAGTGTCAGACGAAGAGAACCGTGTGCGATCTCATGAGGAAGACCGATCGCAAGCAATACGTGAGACGGGTCTAATGATCCGGAAGTACATGCAGAACCACTGGATGCACAGACACCTGCCTGATCCAATAAGATCAACATGGATTCACCCTCGATATAACGGAAGCATACGTTTACGTTGTTTGGCAGACGGTCATGTCTGTCACCGTTCAATCTCACATATGGGATTTCTGTTAAAATACGGTCGATCAGATGATCTCTTAAGCTGATCTCTTTTGCACTTCTCTCTGCCATGGTATTTTTTGCGATCTCGGCTGCTTTGCCGATACCTACGATACCCGGTACGTTCAGAGTTCCGGCTCTACGTTTTCTCTCCTGCGCACCACCGTGGATGAAGGAAAGAATCTTCACGCCTTTTCTGATATACATTACGCCGATTCCCTTTGGTCCGTTGATCTTGTGACCGCTGGCACTCAGCATATCAATGTTCATCTCGTCCACATCGATCGGAATATGTCCAAATGCCTGTACAGCGTCCGTGTGGAATAATACGCCATGTTCATGTGCGATACGTCCAATCTCCCTGACCGGCTGGATGGTTCCGATCTCGTTATTTGCTGTCATTATGGAAATCAGGATTGTATCAGGACGGATTGCTGCCTCTAACTCGTCCAGTTTTACTTTACCGTTTTCGTCAACGTTCACATATGTGATCTCAAAACCTTTTTTCTCCAGGTAAGCACAGGTGTGAAGGATCGCGTGATGTTCGATCGTGCTTGTGATGATGTGTTTTCCTTTGGACGCATAAGCGTCTGCGGTTGCCTTTAATGCCCAGTTATCAGACTCGCTGCCGCCGCCTGTAAAATAAATCTCATCTGTCTTCGCATTGATCAGTTCTGCCACGGAAGTCCTTGCTTTATCAACCGCCTTTTTGCTCTCAGATGCAAAACTGTAAATTGCAGATGGATTGCTATATACTTCTGAAAAATATGGAAGCATCTCCTGTAACACTTCCGGATATACCTGCGTTGTTGCTGCATTATCTAAGTAAATCAGTTTACTCATATCTTTGTACCTCTTTCTATCTCTGAATTAGTTTGTAATTGATATTTCCTAGTTATTTGATATGATATAAGTATTATAACTCATTATTTCCCCTTGTCAAGGTAGGAATTGTTTTCTTTTTTGTACAAGTACGCTATTCTTTTTCATAGTCGCCCGATACCTGACAATATATAAGTATCACGGCAATTCTTCCAGACCGCCGAACATTTTCATGAGTTCTTTTTCCCCATAATCGTCAAAATCAACGGTGATCATCATGTCATCCTCTCTTACCACGGAACCGGTGCCGTATTTTGGATGACGGACGCGGCGTTTTTGTGTGGTTACTGCTTCATTTCCTACTGAAATATTCTTTGTTCCTGTATTCGCCGATGGATTTTTTTCCCCTGATATTTTGCCGGCTTCTTGCAGTTCTATATGCTCTGACTGATTTGCACGCTCTGCAAGGATCTGGCGTTTCAGATCCTGTAAATGCGTTGCCGAAGACTCCCGCTCCTTCTCCTGTCCTTCGATCAGATTTCCCGGTATCATGCGCAGATATCTGCTCGGTCCGGGTGCTGCCCGGTACTGTCCCGGACTTGTGTAATAGGAAAGTTCCAGATGTTCCTTCGCCCTTGTGATGCCGACAAAAAAGAGACGCTGCTCCTCCTCTTCCTCCTCAAAACTTTTGGTCTGCAAAGGAATCAGTCCATAATTCACACCTGTGATAAAAACATGGGAAAACTCCAACCCTTTGGATGCATGAAGTGTCATAAGCTTTACAGTATCGTTTTCATTATGTATCTCTTTTTTCAAAATATTCGTTCCATACAAAGACGCCATATTCAAAAATTCCGAAAAACCTTCCACGACATTTTTCTGCTGTTCTTTCTGATAGATGGTCATGCGCTCCAAAAAGTCCATGACGCAGGTTCTGTCTTCTACATACGAAGCTGTCGTTGGGTGGAGATGATTTTCCAGAGAAAAATAACTCCAGAGGTTTTCGGCTGTTGTGGATTGAGCGTTGAAATATGCTTGCGAAAATCCACGCATTTGCTTACGGATATCTGATTTTATTTTTTTCTTCTCTGATTGTGGAGTCTCTATCTGCATTTTTCGAGTTTCACACAAACTATCAATTGCTTTTTCCGCTTCTTTCACCGACATGCCGAGCCCGTATCTCTTATCCGCAAGCACTGCAATACCGGAGCTTTTATCTTTCGGATTGACAGAAAAACGCAGTACCTTGATCAGCCAGTCCAGAACCGGGATGTCTTTCACAGTCTTTTTTAACGAAACTTCAAATGGAATGCCTTCTTTTTCAAAAACATGTTCAAAAATTTCCGATTGATTCTGCAAACGGTAAAATACCGCTATTTCCCGGTATGGAAGCCCTGATGCATGCAGTTCCCTGATCGTGCCTGCAAGATAATCGGCCTCCTGAAACGGATCATACATATTCCGGATCTGAATTTTATCACCGCTCTCTCTGCCGCCCTGCAATGTGCCTCCCTGCTGCATAAAGCACCGTGCCACTGCAAGGATTTCACTGCTGGAACGGTAATTTACCGGAAGTGTCAGCTCCGTTGCCTGATACTTGGTCTTCAGCTGATAAAAAATATGAAAAGCACTTCCACGCCAACTGTAAATGACCTGATTCGGATCACCTACTGCGAAAAAACAGGTCTGTGGTTTTTTCAGGCAGTCGATGAGCTCTAACTGTTTCTCATCGCTGTCCTGAACTTCGTCCACGATGATCCAGGAGATATCTTGCATTCTTGTATTCTCGTTGTCTTGCAAGTTCGCATTCTTTTTTGATACTTCTTCTATTTCTGCTGACATCTTCACCAATTTACATGTGTTTTCCAGCAGCTCGTCAAACGTCATTTTATCCTGACGTATCTTCTCTTCCTTTAGCAATGCCTTTAATTTTTCAATATCATCCTGATATTTGCTGTTTTTCTGTTCCAGACGCTTTTTCAGCCGGTTCTTATATTTGATTTTCAGCTGATAAGTTAAGATCAACTGCTCTGCCATCTCAAGTTCTTCGTCCGGATCCAGCACCATAAATTCTTTAGTATAACCCAATTTTTCCACCGGAAGCATTTTCTTCAACATCGTAAGACACACACTGTGAAATGTTCCAAAGCCCCACAACTGTTCCTCTGTGATCTCCGGCTCCAGCGCATACAGACGCTCTTTGATCTCATCCGCAGCCTTATTCGTAAAAGTCAGAACAACCATCTGCTCATATGGAATCTGCTTCTCGTAATGCAGATACATGACCTTTGTGATAAGAACCGTCGTCTTACCGCTTCCCACATTGGCGTTCACAAGACAGGCGCTGCTCTCATCGAAAACGGCTGCTTTCTGGTATTCATTTAGACGTTGTAGCTGTTGTGTGTAATTTTCTTTAAATTTCATATTTCTTTAAATCCACCCTGCCATTCACCACTTCAATGCCTTCTGCTTTCAGCAGTTCTTCCTGCACATGCTCCCCTCCAAAGGCGAAAGCCCCTGCTAATTCTCCCTTGGAATTCACAACACGGTAACATGGGATATGCTCCGGGTCCGGGTTATGGTGCAGGGCATTTCCGACAGCTCTGGACATTCTCGGATTTCCGGCAAGCTCTGCCACCCTGCCGTAAGTTGCCACTTTACCTTTTGGAATGGTTTTCACCGCCTCATAAATACGCTTTGTCGGACTGTCTGTGATAATGTCATAGCTTTCTGCAATCATCTGCTTCACATCCTTATCCGGGATTGTCCCATCTAAAATGATCGTATTCCAGTGTTCTTTATTCTGATGATATCCCGGAAGCACGGACGCATAGGCATCCCTCCAGAAATCGCGCCACTCCGGGCGCACTTTCACATTCAGATTGATGTATCCGTTCCGCTCATATACCCACAAAAATGCCTTTTTGCTTCCATGCACACGCACTAACTCCCAGTTTGGATCATGAAACGGCGTTTCCAGATAAGTGTCTGGAAATGACAGTCCGTATTTTGTTGCTTCTTCTCTTGTTTTCATTTTAACCTCCGCCCCATCTTCTCCATCGCGTCCTTATCCGGCTCTCTCACTTCATCTGCGAGTGCCACCTGGATCTGGAATCCAACCGGCACATCCGCATAATAACTGATAATATTCTTAAGGCACTCGCGGTTTCCCGGCTCCATCACCCAGTCTGCATAAAAGGCGCTGGATAATTTTAAGATCAGCATCCGCTCTCTCACTTCGACCGCCGGAACGGTCTGTAAAAATGCGGCAAAGTTCTCTCCGTTTTCACTAATCTTTTTGCAGAACTCCTGCCACTGCTCTCCTAACTTTTCAAACGAGAACTCTTTTCTCCGGAACGTGGACGGCGCATGCTCTGCAGTCTTCACTCCCATCGGGACATCCCAGTGTTCCAGCAGGTTTTCCAGTCCGAAAAGTACCATCTGCCTGTCAAGCCTGTGATCTCCCACACAGGCGGCACAGCCATCTTTGCATCCACAGCCTTTTACAAGCTTCACTGCATTTTGGATAATATCTTCCATATTATCATAAATCTTTTCAGAGAATCCAAGTCCACCCACATACTTATCGTAAAAATAAATGTCTACGTCCGAGCTTGTGTCAAACGCAAGTTCCAGTGCATTCGCCGACGTGATAACTCCAATATCCTCCTGCTCCGTCATGGTCACCATCCGGGCAGCATTTTTCAGTGCAAAACAGACGCCCTCATAATAATTGTTCCGCACCATTTTCGTATTCTCATTCACCTGGATCAATCCCCGGTACACCTTCACGACATTCTCCGGCACACGCATCCAGGTACTCTCCGTATCATAGTCTTTGGAGAGTGCCTTCGGTAACTGCTCATAGCCAAGATTCTGATGATTGTGAAACTGCATTTTCTTAAACATATAAACGTAATCGCTCACATTGACATCGCCAAAATGAAGCTCTGTGCGCGCAAGCGGCATATTTTTACTCTCGTGAACTATCTTCACATTCGCTTCCCCTGCCGCGACCGTATAATAATTTCCATTAAAAGGCACTGCATAGGCAGTCCGGCTCTCAAGGTCAAGCTTTGTCACCTGATAAGCAACACCGTCATGCATGTAGACCGCACCATCGTGAAGCTCGCGGAACGCCTGACTCTCGTCCATCTCTGTGATTTCTTTTCCGCTGTCCTTGTGCAGAAGCTTATAGCGCTTCTCGTCAATATTGCGCATGGAAAAATCACCCGCCGGGAACTCACCGCCAGACCACGCAAATTTTCCATTGTGGCTCGACAGTTCCTCAGCGCGGAGAAGTACCGGGATTGCCTCGCCAAGATCCGGAAACAGGGAAATATCATCAAGCGTCAAAGGAATCTCCGCTGCTGCCGCACGGATATGCGCCAGCTCAATGATCAGATTATTCTTATCGATCACAGCATTTTCACTGCTTCCCTCAAACAGCCAGCCCGGCTCAAGTGCAATGTACTGGTCAAACGGCTGATTGTCGAGAATGAGATAGTTGCTGCTCCTTTTCCCGCTTCTTCCAGCACGCCCTGTCTGCTGCCAGAATGAGGCTCTGGTGCCCGGATAACCGACTAACACCGTGGTACTGATCTTTCCGATATCAATTCCAAGTTCTAATGCATTCGTGGAAACAAGTCCCATCAGTTCTCCCGAGATCATCTGATTTTCAATCTGTTTCCGCTCAAGCGGCGTGTAACCGCCACGATAACCGGAGATTTCATCCGGCTTATGCGTGCCTAAAAATCCCTCCGCTTCCAAATGGTCTCTCGTCTCTTTTAAGACGATCTCCACATTCTTTCTGGACTTCGTAAACGCAATAAAATTTTTCCCTTCATCCATCAGTTCCGGCAAAAGCTCTGCAGCTACCGTTGTAATGCGAACCTGACCATAATAGTTATCGTCTTTCCCCATGATCTTCGGTGGCTGGATGAGATAATATCCACGTTCTGCTGCAGGTGAGCCGTCCTTATCCACAAGTGTAAACTGCTTTCCACAAATCTCCGTTGCTAGCTCTACCGGATTAGCGATCGTAGCAGAACTGCAAAGAAACTGCGGATTGGAATGATAATAACGGCATACTCTTGAAAGCCTACGGAACACATTTGCCAGATGCGAACCGAACGCTCCACGATACGTGTGCAGCTCATCGATCACAATGTATTTTAAATTGGAAAAAATAAAATCAAACCCGTATTTGCTGTGATTCGGCAGAAAAGCCCCATTCACCATCTCCGGGTTTGTCAATATGATATTGGCACTCTGCCGGATTCTTGTACGCTCCGCCACCGGCGTATCCCCATCATACACGCCTGCCACAATACGGTTCTCTCCAAAATACTCCAGATAAGGTGCGGTCGCACGGTACTGATCTGCCGCAAGTGCCTTGGTCGGGTAAATGAAAATTGCCCTTGTCAGCGGATTTTTCAAAATGTCCTGTAAAACCGGGAGCAGAAAGCTTAATGTCTTGCCGCTCGCCGTTGATGTTGTGATAACAACATTTTTCCCGGAAGTCACTTTCTCAAACATTTCCGTCTGATGACAATATAATTTTTCAATTCCGTGCTCTTTTAAATACCCTGCCAGTTCCGGCAGCAGATTCTCCGGAAAATCATCGTATACTGCCGGGTGAGCAGGGATTGTTTTTTCGTAAATGATGCAGTCTTTGATGTCCATGGATGAGTCCTTCCTATTCTATCTGTAAAAACTTCATACATTTTTGATGAATATGAAATATACAAAAAAGTATAGCCTCTTTTAAATTTTCATGCAACCAAAAAGGCAAAAGATTAAAACATCTCTTGCCTCATACTTTATCTAATATTCGATTCCGATTTCTTTATACTCTAACAGTCTTGCTTTGCCCATAGGAAGCTCGGTCCAGGCACCTTCCATTGTGCCACCTGTAATTCCTTCCACAGCTGTCAGGAAATCATGTATCACCTGTTTCTCGACCGGTTTGATATGATGTCCTGGCCAGGTAATATCGTAGAGAGATTCCATAGCGATCAGCTTTTCCAGTGATTTCTTATAGGTCTGCATCGGTGCCGCAAATTCCATCTGGAGCAGTACATGAGCCTTACAGCAGGTATCCCCGGTGAACATCCATCTGTTCTTTTCATCAAGGAAACATACTGATCCGACAGAATGTCCCGGTGTCCTTACCACACGCACCGGTCTGTCACCAATCTCAAATACCATCTCACTCTCAAAATAACTGCAATTTTCTTTTACCGGGAAAAGCTCATCCTGTGTAAAAATATGACGGACATCCTCTCTGCTGTGTGCCTCATAAAGTTCTTTGTCTTCTTTTGCAAGCCATACTTCCTCAAATGCTCCGGTTCCGCCAATATGGTCTACATGTCCATGCGTCAGTGCCACAGTGACCGGAAGCACAGTAAGTTCTTCACATATTGATTTCAGTGGGATCGTTCCAAATCCGGTATCGATCAATAATGCCTTTTCCCTTCCAGTGAGAAGGTACATATAAGCACTTGCCGTATTACTATATTCTTCTATCAGCCACGTCTGTTCATTTAATTTCTCAATATGGTAATTCATCCTATTCTCCTTGTTCCGGTATCAACAGTTTATCTTTTGTTCCTTCCTCAATCCCTGCAAGAAAAGAAAATGCCGGATCCATCATCTGTTCCCAGTAGAAAAATTCATGATCGCCATGTCCGCTGCGATACTCATGAGTAATATTTTCCTTTTGTAAAGCATTTTCTAATTTTTCTACCGCATCATATACAAGGCGGTCATCTTTTCCACAACACAGGAACAGCTCCGGTCTGTTATCCACATCTTTTCTCGTCCACTGTGTGCACATATCGCATTCACTGCCATAATAAGCTTCTTTGCTTCCGAAGATTCCCTCGAACTGCTTTCTCGAAAATCCTGGTGCATCTTCTTCGGCAAGCAGCATATAAGCGTCCGATGCCGGGGAAAATGCCACTACTTTTGAAAAAGTGTCACGATATTTAAAGCCATTATATAATGCTCCATATCCCCCCATGGAAATTCCACCGATAAAAGTGTCTTCCCTTTTTGTGGACAGTGGCAGCATCTTTCTGGTTACTTCCACCAGTTCTTTTCCTACATAAGTGCTATAAAATGTCATACGATCCGGCAGATCCTGATAAAACAGATTTTCTCCATCCGGCAGGACGATCGCGATTCCTTTTAACTCGGATTGTCCTCTAAGTCCCAGATAAGTAATAAGTTCTGTCGCCGTTGCGCTGTAACCCGGTAATAAATACAATGTTTTATAAGGTGGCTCCCACTTACCTGCCATGCCATCTGACGGAAGTATTACCTTAATATTGACACCTCTCATTAATGCTTCGGATTTATAATCAATCTGTAAAAAAGCCATATCCTTATCTCCTTTATAAACTTAATCTGTTTTGCATCCTGTTTCTTTTTCCATGAAGCAGTTCTTATTTAAATATAAGCTGTGCGAAATCATGAATGCACATGCGCCATACGTTCCAATCATGTGCTCCCGGATATACGTTTCGTATCTGATCAATCCCTTTTTCATTTAATATTTGATCGTCATGTGCAAAATTCTCCCAGAACGGATCTTTGTCTCCCATTGCCCTGAAATAAACGTCAAATGTTTTATTGAATACTTTGGCATCATCTAAAATTTTCATATGTTTATTCTCACTGGTTCCGCGGTCAACCATGTCAAGCGGGCTTCCCTGAATGATATCTGTCACAAATCCGCTGAATATTCCAAGTGAACTAAAGTATTCCGGATGCTTAAATCCGATAATGCTCGTCTGTAAGGATCCCATGGAAAGACCTGCCATCGCACGCATCTTCTTCGTCCTTCCGACACGGAATTTTTTCTCAATATAAGGCATAATATCTGTCAGAAGCTGGTTTTCCAAAAGTTTAAAATCAACGATTCTCTCGCCTTCTTCTGTCACTGTCTGAACCATTCCGTTGCTCATAACGATCACCATTGGAACCGCCTTCTTCTCTGCGATCAGATTATCCAGAATAAAATTCACCTTCCCAGACGCAGTCCAGCCGATCTCATTTTCTCCATGTCCATGCTGAAGATATAATACCGGAAATTCTCTTTCTGTTTCTTCTTCATAGCAATATGGAGTGTATACTATGCAGCTCTCCCACTCTTCGGTAACCTTTGAAAAAAAGTATTCCCTGCGGACACTTCCGTGCGGCACATCTTTTACCTGATAAAACTCTTCATTTTTCATCTCAAGTGCTACATAATTATATGGCCGGCTATAACCATAGGTGATTGGAAGCAATGGTGTCACAACTTCTACATCATCAATCTTCAACTGCACATACTGTATTCCTGTCCTGAGAGTGTACTCCATACGCCAGATTCCGTCATCTTCCCTGGTGCATGGAAATTCTTCCTCATTCATTGTAAATGTAACTTTCTCTGCCTCCGGTGCCTTTACCTGAAGAAAATAATGTTCTCCTTCTTTTACCAATGCCGGAACCTGTCCTTCCCATGGCAGGACGCGGTCAAAACCAAGTTTCTGTTCGTTTATATTATAGTTCATATCAAAGTCCTCTTTTCTATAGTTCAACAGGTCTGCCATTGCTGTGCAGACCTGTTGGATGATATACAGTATTTATATTTAAAATTTGAAAATGGCCAAATATTTTACAGTGTTCTTGTCTGTCCGTCCGGTGCTGTTTCTGTAATCACAAATTCGAATGTTTTCAGATCTGCCTTCAGTTTTGCCTGATATCCGTCATTCTCCCATGTAAATTCCATCTTATTTCCATCTGAATTTACCATGATCCTGCTCTCCTTCTCAAATGCAGGACAGGTACTGCGGAAGCGGAGAAGCTCTAACTGTCTTGCTACTACCGGCTTCTTTAATGCCTCTTCCATCTGCTCTGTGGTAAGATTTGTACGGTTGATCTCTTTGTGTCCGCCTGCTCCGGCACGCTTGACTGCCTCATGGTCATTCTTTCCTGCAAACAGATCAAGATACCAGATCTGCGGTTTTCCAGGCATGAACAGCTGTAAGGCTCTCGCAAGAAGCATCTTTGCATCGTCTTCCCCAAGTGCACTGTAGTAAGTTGCATTGACCTGATAATACATGTTCTTCTGGCCATGAAGGTCTTTGACATAACCGCCTCTTCCGACAACAGTATCGATCAGGTTCTGGATACGTTCTTCTGATAATAATCCCTTTAAGTCAAGAAGCGGGATTCCATCATGGCATCCTAACATATTGACGGTATGGATGTCTTTTTCGATCAGTTCTTTCGCCCAGTCGAAAAGATGTTTTCCATCCCCGCTCTCCAGGGCATCGATGATCAGTCCCGGCAGGAAGAAATCATACGTCATATAGCCTTTCCCTGCGATCTGCTCATAATTCTTCTCGCCATAGCTTGCATGGATCTCCGGGAGTAAGGTCAGGTTGTATTTATCTGCCAGTTTCCGTACTTTTTCAAGTAAATCCCAGGTTCCCGGCTCATTTAAGAAATTCTTCTCTCCCGGCTCTTTCGGTGCGTAGGCAAATGCATCCAGCCGCACGATCTTAGCTCCATATCCTGCGAGTGTCTTTAGGGTATTGTCGTAAAACTCCCATACGAACGGGGATTTGATATTTAAGTCCATCTGGCCAAGATAGCGTCTGCCGGCTTCCATATAATCAACGACTTTTTTCTTCTCTTCATCCGACATAAATCGGGTCACTTCTGCATTTTCGTCGGCAGCCAGTATCTCTGCCGGTTTCTTTCCTTCTTTGGTCTGTGTATTTAACACTTCCGCAAGCATTACAGATTCTGTATACTGCAGCCCCGCTGCCTGCATCAGATCCTGTGCATCAACCGTGCGGTAGGTCACTTCCTGGTAGAATGTGTTCCAGTATGGGACATCTCTTCCATCCGGGAATCTTACCATTAAGATTGGCAGTCCTGGTTTACGGAAAAACATGTCCTTGATATATTTCTGGTCCGGCTGGATATAACCATCCTCTGTCATCTCCCCGCAGCCTTCCCAGAACTTATTCCAGTCGATGAAGAAATCACGGTATTCTGATTTATCACCATTTTTTATGATATCCTGGAACTGCTTTGACAGTACCGATGCATGGTTTAAGATAAAATCGAGTTTTAAATCAATCCCAAGTCCTTCTAATTTATCCAGTGCTTCCCTAGATGCAAGCATTTTATTTAAAGAATAGTCGATCACAGAAAACCCTCTGTCTAAGTCTGTATGGAACAGACTTGGCAGTACATAACAGGAAGAAAATACATCCTTCATTTCCGGTTTCTGTAAAAATGCTGCGATATCATCTAACGTGCCGCCCATGCTGTCCGGGTAGGCGTTTAACATTGGTCCGATATTCATGGTTATCTTCCTTCCTCCATCTGCTTACAGTATTCTTCATAGCTTAACAGCTCTCCGCTCTTTGAAATGATGATCTTTGCTTTTGGAGCCTGATGCTCTAACATCGCCTGCTCTAATTCCAGTACCATCATGGTAAATGGGCTGTCTGTTGCACCATCCCTGTTTCTCGCTCTTCTGTGTGCAAGTGTCTCCTGTGGCGTGCTGTTCAATAAAACAGGGATATCCACACCTTTATAGTTATCGCTATTTCCGTGTGTCCATTCGATCACGAGAACCTGGATCTTAGAGAAATCTACTTTTTCATACCATAATTCTGTATCTTCTCTTCCCATGCGTTTCAGCCAGATCTCATCAGTGCCTGTCTTGAACTCTTTTACGATCTCTTCTACTTCATCGAATCCGATCTCATTATTTGTTCCGAGGTATCCTTTTAATCCTTCTTTTCCGTTTCTTAAGTAAGACTCATACCAGTCATATTCCTCTGTGTGTTTTGGATTGGCATCATCTCCGTTTTTCTGGAATTCATGGATCACTTCAAAACGTTCTGCTGTAAAGTTACCTTCTTTTACCATTCCTTTTAACGCACTCTCACGGAAGGTATGAAGACGCTCTGCATCATTGTATACAGGGATTCTGTGTGGATAATTGTCTCCGGACAGGGTGTAGCTTCCAATTCCTGCCTCTTTTAAATAAAAAGATAATAAAGAAGCGATCTCTGATTTTCCAACTCCGGAACCTCCACAGACCGTGATCACTACTTTGCCTGTCTCGGATTTTTCAGAAGCTTCCTCTAACATTGGCAGTAATTCTTTGAAAATGACATTTGCTTTCTGCACATGTCCTTCGCCAATCTCTACTTTGTCTCCCGGCATATCACCGTGTGCGATATTTTCCGGGATCACTGGTGGCTGCCAGTCTGTCATGTTTTTTGTGATTTCTGCAATTGATTTCATCCTTAATCGTCTCCTTTATCTTTTTAAGCTTATCTGTTCTAATGATACATTATAATAATTTTGCTTTCTACTCAATGAGCCATTGGATTGCCGGCTCTAAATATTCATTCCAGAACTTCCAGTCATGAATTCCTGTGCTTTCTTTGTATGTAAAATCCACTTTGTTTTTCAAAAGGAAATCACGGAACTCATGATTTTCATTCAGTAAGAAATCTTCAGATCCGCAAGCCATGAAAATCGGCTGGATCTTCTCCTCTTTTTTCAGCCTTTCTGTCACGAGATATTCCGGATTGTTTTCGCTCTCATCCAATTTATCCAGATCACCGAAAATCTGTGTATAGTAGTCATAATCTGCAATATCGTTGTGGCTTCCCGGCTTCATCCCTTTGATTCCGTTCACGATCAGGGCTGAGGACAGACCGAACATTTTTCCGAAATATTCCGGATATTTTAATGCTGTATGAATTGCTCCAAATCCACCCATGGACAATCCACCGATAAAGTTGTCTTCCGGTTTATCTGACAGTCCGAATGTCTTCTGGCAATATGCCGGAAGCTCTACTGCTGTAAATGTCTCGTATCCACGTCCGGTTCCTTTTCCGTTTAAGTAGAAACTGTTCTCACCAGCCGGCATTACAACTGCAAGGTTGTATTTTAAAGCCAGCTCCTGAATTAAGCTTCCTGTAAGCCAGTCCTGTGTACTTCCCGAAAAACCATGTAAAAGATATAAGGTTTTCATCGGTCTGTCATAATTTGAATTACCAGCCAGCATCTCCGGTGGTGCATCGTTCGGTAATATAATATGAAATGTAATAATTCTGCTGAGTGCCTGTGAAAAAGTATTCACCTGTAATAATGCCATGATCGTTTACCTCGCTTATTTTTCAAGTTTAATTATACTAGGTTTGTTTTCTAAATTCTTTCAAAAAAAAGATATATATTTTCATTTTCCTAATATTTTCTACTAAAGCATCTAAATAACTCAACTTTTCCACCGGCATATCAAGTGTAAATGTACTCAATTCATGCCATCGGCATGGTAAAACAGTTGCATTTTTTATTTTAAATCTAAATTTAGGACAAATTTCGGATTAACCTTATCAAATAATTCAACAAGCTCAAGGTCGTGATTTGCAACTTCCCTGCACTCCCTGTCGATAATCATGGTATTAATCCTGTCTTCTTCGCATGGATGCCACTGTGGCAGATATTCACAGTTTGGATCTCCGTTTCTTACAAAGTTAAGTACCATTGTGCTGAGCGTTTCAGAATACTGCTGACCATATTTTTCCTCATTGAGTACATAAACCCTGTCTTCATTTCTGAAAATATAAGCAACTTCTCCTCCATGCCAGATTGGTATACGTCCGCCTTCCGGAACGGTATAAGCTGCAAGGAAATTATATACCTTATTGCAGCCAGCTTTCATATGTGTTCTCACTGACTTCACAGCGGCACGGCGGCAGCGGCTGTCCATATATGCGAGGTCTAAAATATCATGATCCGGGTATGCTTTTCTGAACAATTCCATGAGTGTTTCACAGGAATCCCCATAACGGTCTTTCAAATACGCAAGCTTTCCTTCTTCGTCCTCATTAAGTGCCAGTTTTTCCTCATAAGTCAGTTTTACAGTAGGCATTTCTCCAAGTACTGATCCATAAATGATCGGCTTGTCTTTTGAAAATGGCATTAATCCGACTTCCGCCGGGAATCCCGGAAAGTAATCATTTGGCACCGGTGACCAGTCAAAAGGATTGGATCCGGTAGCTTTAAGTGCTTCGCATAAATCTTCATAAGGAACATCATATACTTTCTGAATGTTATCTTTATTAATTCCAAGATAGTCCATCATCTTCTTTGCTGTTTCCCTACTGGCTGTTCCATCATCAAGGTGATACGCTTCATCGGATCTGGCTCCACTTAATACGATACCTCTCTGGAAATATGGTGCTGCATCTTTCAGCTGGAAAAGGCACTGTACTTTTCCGCCACCGCCAGAGTGTCCACAGATTGTAACATTCTCCGGATCTCCTCCGAATGCAGCAATATTTTCATTAATCCACTTCATTGCTACCACTAAATCAGCAATACCCACATTCGGAGAATCTTTGAACTCTTCTCCGTACTGGTCAAGGTTTAAATGTCCTAATATATTCAGTCTGTGGTTGATTGAAACAAAAATAATATCTCCATGTCTTGCAAGGTTCGCTCCTTCAAAGGAATATTCTTCAAATGCGTTTCCTCCGAAGAATCCGCCTCCATGAATCCATACAAATACCGGTTTTTTCTCTGCTCCACCCTTTGGAGCCCAGATATTAAGGTTCTGGCAGTCTTCACTTTCTTCCTCCAGCATGTGAAGTCCCCTGTAGGTATAAAAAGGTTTTAATTTAAGAACCTGTTTTGAAATCGGTCCATGCTGATAGGCATTTTTAATTCCTTCCCAAGGTTCGATTTCAACCGGCATCTGAAATCTTTTTGCTTTTGCATAATCAATTCCCATAAAAATATTCACTCCACCATAAGCGATACCTCTGATTTTTCCGCATTTTGTGTCCACAACCGGTCTTTCTTCTTCAAATACATACTGATTCATATAATTCTCCTCCTGTTATTTTATAATATATCTTCCAGATGTATCCATCTGGATTCTCTTCTACATTTCAATTGCCGGAAGCAGTTCTGTAATCTCCCCCGGTTTTACTTCAACTGTTTTCTCCGAGAAAATTCCACCAAGCCATATGCTTGTGCATGTCGGGTTAAAAACTTTTGTACTGTCTACTGAAAAAATCAGCTTTCTGTATGCATCTACATAACTCTGGATCTGTCCGTTCGTTGCATACCATACATCATCTTTGAAAGCCACTTTATCCAACAACTTCTCCATGTGATCCCAGTTATCGTTCTGGTCAAATTCATAACTATGTCCCCATACATAAAACAATTTTGCCGGACTGTACATGGAAAAATAAAAATCATCTGACAAAAAAGCATCTGCAAGTTCCATGACTCTTTCATCATCATGATGACAGGTTGGATTCCATTGCAAAAAATCCAGTGGGATATCAAATTTATAGGTAGATGTGATTGTTCTTGCATAAGAGATTCCGCTTAGCCTGACAGCATTTAAAATATTCTCGTCTACAGCACCAAATGCGTATGCAAAACCGGTCAATGGTCTTCCTGTAATCTGTTCAAGCTCTTTTCTGCATGTTAAGATTTCTTCTGCACATCTTGCTGTATCCATCCCATACATTGACTCATGATTTACTCCATGACCAGCAACTTCATGGTTTTCATAAAGCCTGATTATCTCCTCTGCAGGTATTTTTATATGATCCACTTCTTTTTTTCCCGCTGCCACACGTCCTTTCCTTCCAAACAGTCCGGAGTTCAGGTTAAAAGTTCCTCTGACTTTTCTTTCATTCATCATCCGTACTAACCTGCGATCCTGTTCGATTCCATCATCATAACTTAACGTGAATGCTTTTCTCTTTCCTTCCGGCCAGTATAATCTGTCATTTATCTGAAAGCTCATATGTTATCCCCCCTGTTTTATCTGATAATTTTGTCAGCTCCTGCTTGGATCATCTCTTCTATCTGCTGGAAATCCTCTGTCTTATCAACACCTGTTAATGTTACAAATGTGTCTGCCTCTTCCAGCCTTTTATTATCTTTATAACGGTCAAGCTTTGTACTACAGAAAAGTTCTATCCTTATTTTTGCATTTCCTGCCAGATGATAGATATCTTCCTGTCCGCCAGATACCCTATCAAGATCTCCGAAAACCGCTTTTAATGATTCCTCTGACTGATGTCTGAATCCTGCCTCCCGGTTTTTACTATCCTTGCATCTTCCTGCAATATCAAGTTCGCCATTGACAGCAAAACATCCTGCATACACATCTGGATGCTTCATTGCAAGCTTTACCGCACCATAGGCACCTGTATGGATTCCAAAAATATAATTGTCTTCTTTCTTTTCACTGACTGGATATAAAAAGCGGAAAATTTCCGGGCATTCTTCCACAAGGAATTCTTCATTCTTTGTGCCAAATGCCATATTGGTTGCAAGCGAATGACTTATCATCGGAGCAATTACAAACATTTTTTTCTCTTCTGCGATTTTTTCCATCAGTGCCGCATGACGCATCAAATCAAAGGTTCCCGTCCCATCCTCATGTATCATCCACAATACCGGAAATTTTTCCTCTGCCTTTTCCACTTCCTGTTCCGGGAAAAAAACATGTGCCTCAAAAGTTCCTGCCAGTTTCACTGATAATGCATGGATTTCTATGTGTGCCATTTATGCTTCCTCCATTTTAAATACATTCTTTAATGGAATCCATTCCAGAAATTCTTTCACCTTTTTATCGCAATACTCCCAGTTGTGTCTGCCATGATCCCTGATATCTATAAATTCCAATCCTGCCCGATGCATCCATTCTGCCTGATTGTAATTATCAAATGCAATCGCATCTTCCTGCCCTGTAGAAATATAAAATTCTGGCAGGTCTGTATGTTTTTTTAAATGTTGTTCGATCATATAGAAATTATCATCCGGCGTATTTCGCCGGTCTTTTGCAGAACCAAACGCTGCGATCATTGTCTTAAATCCTTCCGGGCATGGCTCATTTTCGTCTTCTCTCAGACCAATCTCGTTCTCCTTATAGTGTACCGGTTCATGTGGAACGATCCCTATCGGTCCCGAAAAAACACCACAGCACCGGAACTTTTCCGGATTGTGCATCGCCCACTTGAATGCACCATAGCCTCCCATGGAAAATCCTGCCACAAAATTATCTTCTCTTTTCTCTGACAGTGGAAATAATTTTACAGCCAGTTTAGATATCTCATCTGTAATTACAGAAAAATATTTGTAATCTCCATGGATAGTATCCATATATCCGGAATAATAGGCACTTGGCATCACAACTGCAATTCCAGCCTGTGCCGCATATAACTCAATTGCTGTATATCTCTGCCAGTCCGTATAATCAAACCCACCGCCACATAAAAGCCAGAGTACCGGATATTTGTAATCTTTCGGACGCTCTGCAAGGGAATATCCCCACTTATTTTCCGGGATGATCACGTCGATCCCCATTTCCATTTCCATCAATTTTGAATAAAATGTAATATGATTTAATGCCATGATCTCCTCCTATGTAAGATATGTCCGGATCAGATCTGCCATATGCCATGAAATCCGTGATGGATGATCTGTAGCATAAACAACTCCATCACACTCTGACACGCTTAATCTTAAAAATCTTCTGGCAAACCATTCCAGGGAAACACACAGTTCATTCTCTTTCATCACTGCTTCTGCATACATCGATTCCACAGAATTGTTGACTATGCAGGCAATATTTCCCTCTGCGAACTGGATTTCTTCCACTTCTTCTGAAATAATTTTTCCAATCTGTGGCGCACCACATAAATATGCAACTCTTCCATTTTCCTCTGTCTTAAGCCTCATATGAAAAATCTCTGCGAGAGAACTTACCGGAATATACGCGTATGAACCACGGACAATCGCATTTCCATTTAATCCGTGATATTTTATTTTTTCCCAGAAGAAGCATGGTATATGGAGTTCCATGATACCATTGTTTACCCAGGCTTTTCTGCGATCTTTTGCAACTGCAAAATTCACTTCGTCTACACACCATTTTTTTCTTGGCTCACTGTGGTGCAGCCTGCCACTTTCATCTTTATAACATCCGGAAAAAAGATAATCCCATACCAATTCAGCATCATCAAAAGTCTGTCCGTGATCCCTGTTTTTTACATCCATCAGTACATTATTGCCTTGACTTCCCTTATAAAATGCAAAATTATACTCATCACGAATGCCAATCTGTGGAAGTGCATCACATCCGTTTACCAGATTCCAGTACTCCAGATTATACCGGATAGTCTCGTGATCTCCTTCCCTGTAGTGTGGTGGAACCTTGTCGAGTTCCAGCCTTGACTGCCAGATATCAAGAGGTCCGGACTGATTGATTACCCTATGTCTGTTATCAAACAGCAATTTTGAATTAGTTGGACACCCTGAGCCTGCTGCACCGGCGAGAATACTTCCCATATATCGTGCAAACTGGCCTGTCATGGCATTTCCCATTGACATTCCCTGCATATAGATTCTTCCGGCATCAATGTTGTACTTTTCCTTCATCTTTTCAATTAACTTTACTGTTTTTTTCACATCATGATAATCTTCTACATGATTTTCCGGCTTATGAAGCAAGGGAACGTCACCTGAAATCTGTCCCAATGTCTCTATGACTTTTTCCCAGTCGCATTCCATCATCCACATTCTTTTTGATGCTGCATTCGGAAATACTACAATAAAACCTTCTCTGTCTGCCACAAGTGTCCAGGAAGTATAAACTGCCTGTCCCCAGCCGGTCATCAGTCCTCCATGCATGGAGACTACAAGAGGTGTCTTTTTCTCTGGATCATAAGAGTTTGGAACATATTCATACCAGACATCTTCTATATCATCTGCAAGCACCGCCCTGTACTCTTTTAAATTTCCCGGATAAACCTGTGAATTGTTTCCATTTTCATTTACTGTCGTTTTTCCATCCAAAAGTTTCTCTGGAAGATAATGCCGGTTTTTTGTATCACAGATTCCCGGTATTAACTTTATTTTTTTATCCACTTTCTATCCTCCACTCTGAATTTTTTGCCCTTGGACAATTAACTATTGGTCATCACTCTTTAAAATATCATGTAAAAGACGTTCCATATGTGCAGACAGTACACCGTAATGATCCGTTGCATAAATCATACTTCCGCATTTCGAATACTGAAGTCCCATCACTTCTGCCACAAACCACTCTGCAGATATAAACAGTACATTTTCCCGTTCAACTGCCTCTATAAACATAGAGCGTACATGGTCATTTATCGTACATCCTATGCATCCTCTTGCAAACTGGAGTTTTTTTCCATTCTTCATATTTGCATAAATTTTTCCTGCTTCACAGATAACAGATCCTCCAAATGCTTCCACAAGATCAGTAACCGGAACCATAGTATAAATTGCACGTACCAAAGCATCACCGCCAAGACCATGATATTTTAACTTCTTCCACTCAAAGGTTGGGGCTGACAGCTTTGTTTTCTTATTGTTCACCCACGCATATCTGCTGTCTGCCTCTACTGCATAATTGATCCGATCTCCTTCTCTTTTTTCAATAGTTTCCATATATTCAATGGATCCATCTGCCTTTCTTCTTGTTCCGGAAAACAGATAATCCCAGCAGATTTCTGCATCATCAAACGTCTGTCCATGATCCCTGTTCTTTACATCGCGGAATATATAATCTGCTTTTTTCCCTTTATAAAAAGCATAGTTATTTTCACCATCCAGTTTTATCACAGGAAGCTCTTTACACTGGTTTACGATCAACCAGTAATCGCGGTTTCCTGCTACAATGTCAAGTGGACTGTCTGTACTTCCAGGTGGTGTTCCGTCGTTTTCCATTCTTGTCTGCAATACCGGAAGCGGTCCCGCATCATTGTTTGGTGTCCCATCTTCCCTGAACATAAGTCCCATTGTTCCAGGTCCTGCTGAGCCTTCCATCGCAGCAAATTTATTACCGAAATGTCTTGCCATCATTGTTGTCATTGCATTGCCGCAGGACATTCCCTGCATGTAAATACGCTCTTCGTCAATAATGTATTCTTTCTTTAGTTTTTCGATCAGTGCAAACACTACAAGTACATCATGATTTTCTTCAATTGGAGGGACTGGATTCATATAAATTCCCTCTTCATTTGGAGCCGACAATTCCTTATATAATTTATCCTCGCATTCGATTGTCCAGAATCTGCGAAGCTGTGCATTTGGGAAAATACAGATGAATCCTTCTCTGTCTGCAATATGTGTCCACGATGTATATACTGCCTGTGCCCATCCAGTCATTAACCCTCCGTGCATGGAAAAAACAACCGGTGTCTTTTTCTCCGGATTATAAGATTCCGGAACATATTGATACCAGGTGTCTACAAACTCATCCACAAGAGCCCCTTTTTTCTCCTCCAGCCTTTTGGGATAGACCTGCGAATTATTTCCATTTTCATTAACAACAATCTCGCTGTCTTTTAAGTATTCCGGCAGATAATCCCTGTTATCATCATCAGGAATTCCTGGAAGTAAATTAATCTTCATCTTCTTAATTCTCCTCTTAGCCCTGCAAATATATTGGTTCTCTCTTCAATGGCAGCCACTCTGAAAGTGCCTTTTTCAAATAAGGATCCCAGAAATTCCAGTCATGTGTATATCCCTTTACCTCCTCATAATGGATTGGGATTCCACTGGAAATCAATGCATCCCTGTCTTTACGCACAACATCACGTATAAAATCATTTTCGCCAACTGCGATATAAATATCCGGGAGTTTTGTTCCATTTTCAACGGCTCTTCTTGCATATCCGCCAAGATCATATTGTCCGTCCCTTAATTTGTCCGGATTACCAAATGTACTCTGCAGCCTTTCCATCTTAAGGGTGCGTACCTCATCTATGAAAGCGTCTGTATCCACGCTGCATCCGATTCCTCCGGAAAGATCTACGCATGCCGCATACAGATCCGGTCTTTTCAATCCCAGTGCCAGGGAGCCATTTCCTCCCATTGCAATGCCTGCCACAAAATTATCTTCTCTCTTTGGGGAAGATGGGAACATGGTCTGGATCACTTTCGGCAGTTCTTCCGTCAGAAACGTAAAATATTTATATCCATACTGTGTATCCATGAAGAAACTGTCGTTTGCCTGTGCAGTCACTGTCATTACACAGTTTTCTTCCGCATAACGCTCAATATTTGATTTCCTGACAACACAGGTATCATCATCCCCGCCACCATGAAGCAGATATACCGTCTGGAATTTCATTCCGTCCCGGTATTCCCACTTTCTTCTTGCAGCAACCCCTTCTTCTCTTTTTATATCCGTCAATGGATAATACGTCAGTTCTTCTGATGGCAATGTGACCGTAATGTTTGTATGAAGGCTCAATATTTCTGAGCGGTAACTAAATCGTAGTAAACCCATTTTATCTCTCCTCCTCTTTTATTGCTTCTCCACGGGAAACAAGCCAGTTATCTTCCTCATTCAGTCTGAGTTTCATAGATGTGATTTTCATAATTCCCTTCTGGTACTCAAATCTCATTTTTGTTTCTGCCCAGCTGTTCACCCAGTGAATCCGGATCTCCAGAATATATGGCTTCACAAATCTTGCAGTTGCACAATAATTTTTTAACTGTGGAAATACATTGTCTGTCTCCCTTAAGATCAGTTCTCCATCCATGGATGCTTTGATCATAGTGTCCTTGTTTACCCTGAATCTGCATTGATCCGGTCTAAATTCAAATGAGAAGTCTGTCATTTCTTCCTGCTTTGAGTGATCTCTATATATTGCGAACAGATCAAATCCGCCAGGAGGTGCCATTCCAATCCATGGGTCCGCATTCCCTGATATCACCCTGTATGTTCCGCTAAAATCTATCTCCGGATGCAGTCTGTTTGGCTTGTCTTTTTCTATTTTCAGGCTCTTTTCATACGCGACAAGTTCGTCATAAGCGGCTCTGTCTTGTGGCAGATTTTCATCATCTGCCACAAGAAGCAGCTGTTCATATAGCACATCCAGCGTTTCCTGTGGACCATATGGTGCAATTCCCCCCTCATGTACCACAACACAAAGTTCTTTTTCAGGCCAGATGATTCCATATTGTCCCTGTCCACCATCAAACCGGTATACCCCCGGAATACTACACGCCCAAAGCTGATATCCATACCCACATCTGCCGTCTTTCTGTTCCGGTGCCTCATCGGTCTTAATCCGGACAGAAAGTGCCTCGCGGATAAATTCTTCTGAAACAATCTGTTCGTCATTCCATCTTCCATTGTTCATATACAGAATCGCCAGACGCAGATTGTCTTCTGTTGTAGCAAACGTAGCCGGCTCCGCATCAATTCCATTTGGCCATTTCAACCACACAAATCTCTCCGCATTAATCCCTATTTTTTCAAATAGTCTTGGAGTAAGATAATCCTTTACATTCTCACCGGTCTTCTTCTTCACTACTGCCGCAAGCATACATGCTCCTGATGTATTATATAAAAACCTGGTGCCAGGCTCATATTCTATCGCTGCTGTAAAATAATTTGCGATCCAGTCCCCCTCAATCGAAGGATTTGCCGCATGCCCATTTGTCATGGAAAGTACATGGCGCACAGTAATCTTCTTTGTTAATTCCGGTACACAAATTTTTCTTTCCTCGATTTCATCTTTAAAGATGTCAACCATTTTCTCATCCAGCGAAAGCTTTTTTTCTGTTACTGCAATGCCTATTGCTGTTGCAGTATAACTTTTTCCAAAAGAATGATTGCTATGTACCATTTCAGAATTAAAAGGAGCCCACCAACATTCCGCAAATACCTTACCGTGTCGTGCAGCCATAAAGCCATGCATCTGCGTAGTCTCATGCATCAATTCTTCAATGCATTTTTTTACCTGTCTGCTTGAGATTCCTGCCTCTTCCGGTGTAATTCTCTCTAACGCCTTTTCTGCTTCCATTTTACTTTTCCTTTCCTGTTACAAGAATGAAAAAAACAAGTGCACACAACATCAGGACTCCACTCAGGTCAAATAAAGTACGATACCCTGCGATTCCTGCAACCGCTCCGATCACTGCTCCACCGATCATCGGTCCAATACCCTGGAAAATATCACCACCAAGATAGTAGGTACTTGTTGCCACGCCACTGCGCCCGGTTCCAACTTTATTAATGCATCCTGCCTGCAAAGAAGGCTGTGCAGCTCCCTGCCCGACAGAACGCAGCACGCCTGTGATAAGGATCAGGATTAATGATGTGCTTCTTCCAAGAATAAACATGGAACTTGCTGTCAGCGCAAGCCCTGGAAGTACTGTGACCCGAATTCCTTTTTTATCCATCAGCTTTCCGGAAAATGGTCTTACAATAAATAACACAGCTGCACAAACCGTGAAATAAACGCTCACTCCACTGATTCCAAGCTCATCTGCATACATAACTAAATACGATGCAATAATTCCGTTAATAAAAGAATAAGAACCTGCTACAATTGTATAAGGCAGTGCTTCCACTGCAAGAATATCGCTGAACACGATTTTTTTCTTTTCTTTGTTTTCTTTTTTTTCTTCATGGAACAGACATAAAATAACAAGTGCAGCTACTGTAAGCACTGCAGACATTAAAAATGTCATTCTCATTCCAAAATTTTCAGAAATGGTAACACCAATCCCAGGAGCAACCGCTGATCCGATGACCATGCCGAGTCCAAGATAACCTATTCCTTCTCCCATTTTGTTTTTTGGAATATACTTCGAGGCAAGAGCGATCTGACAAGTTCCGCTGAATGCAAATCCAATTCCGTTAATGATGCGGAAAACCACAATCAATACTGGATTCGTAACAAATGCAAATCCCAGAAGACCTATTCCCATTAAAATATTACTCCATTTTAATAGTGTTACATTGCTCAGTCTGTCTGCAAGCAGACCACTAAATGGTCTGCAGCAAAGAGATGTAATTGAAAACAGTCCTACGATCACGCCTGCTGTTGCAATTGAGATTCCGATGCTCACCAGGTATTTTGATAAGATTGTCACTACCATATAAAAAGAAAATGCATTTAATGTATTTAATAAAAGTACCAAGATGTACTGTCTGTTCCAAAGTTTTGTCGGTTCTGTTGTCATATTCTGATTCATAAATTTTCCTTTTTTAAAATAGGGAGAGAATCCGAATGGTTTCCCTCCCCAGGTTTAACTTCTATTTCATTTTATGCCTTATTTGGATGCTAACCATGCATCTAACTGTGCCTGTTTTTCATCGATAATGTCCTGAAGTCCTGCTGCATAAAGCTGTTTGTTAAACTCTTCAAGCGTAGAATCGATATCTACTTCTCCATACATAAGTGGTGTATAGTATTGAGCAACAACGTTCGTGCATGCAGTTATTTGATCTGCAACTTTGCTGGAATCAAACTGGAATCCAAGTGCAAGGGATTTTTCAGCATTTTCATTTTTCTTCTTCATCTGATCATAAATATCTTCTGCTTCATAGTTCCAGGTCTTGCACAGAGTTACATTCGGCCAATATGCCATGCTTGCTGCTGGCCAGCCAATATCAGCCATTGTCTTTCCTTCCGGATACATCATCTGACCATTTTCGTCAAGTTCATATTCCAGTCCTTCCAACCCGTTTGCTGCAATCTGAGCTGCTTCCGGGTCTGTAAATAATACATTCAGAACTCTCATAGCTGCTTCCGGATTCTTGCAGAATGGGCTGATATGCCACATATAAGTTGTAACATCACCTGTTGTTGCAAGTGGCTCGGTAACTGCTGAACCGACTACATCCATACCATTCTGAACACCGGTACTAGGAATGGAGCTTTCTGCATCCCAGGAATAACCTGGAGTACCATCTGCAATACCAAGGTTAACGCTCATTAAGGTTGGCTGATTATTGCTTAATGGATCCGGACTGAAGATACCATTCTCTTTCCATACTTTTACATGTTCCAGGAAGTTTTTAAAATAATCAGACTCATAATAATTTTCAACTGTTGTGCTGTGTGTCGGATCTGTTAATACTCCAAGATAATTTGTATCGCCAAAGTAGTCAATGCTCTTTGGAATCCAATAAGGATCAGTAGATCCAGGAATAAAGTATTTATCCGGATTTGCTTTCTTTAATGAGATCATTGCATCTGTCATGCTGTCAAGATCATTGACTGTATTCCAGTCAATACCAGCTGCTTCTGCATCCTCAGTTCTGCAAAGATATAAGTTCTCTGAACTCCATGCATAGATACATGGGATACCGTAAATCTTACCATCAATCTTGCCACAATTTAAATAATCTTCTAATCCGTCATAAATATCCAAGATACCCTGCCCGTCAGACTTTAACAGATCATCTAACGGCATTGCCTGTCCGTTTGCTGCCAGATTATTTACAGATGTATACCAGAAAGAGCTGAATATATCCAGAGAATTCTCCCCACCTGTCAACATAAGGTTCAATTGTGTAGACCAATTGGCAAATTCGATGCCGACCAGTTCAATTTCAGCTCCTGCTTTTTCTCTCATGATCTCATTTAATGCATCTTCTACTTTATCAGCATCAAAAGAGTCAAATACGATTGAATATGGAACTCTGATCACCGGATATTCCCCATTTGTTGATGCCGTTTCCGTTCCTGCTGCATTACTATCCCCAGATGCACCAGGTGTTTCTGCTTTGCTTCCGCATCCTGCTACCAGTGATACAAGCATTCCTGCTGTAAGAAGCATTGAAATTAATCTTTTCTTCATAGTACTCCTCCTTTATCCCGAAGAAAATTGTGATTTGTGTGTTGGTTTTCCTTCCAATCACTTTGTTTTTGTGCCTTTATCATAACAACTTTGTTTTATCTGCTCTATCATTTTTCTGTCACAATTCATCAAATTTCTAACATTTTATTTTTCATTTTTCGTCATTATGTCGCTTTAAATAAGTAGTTTCATTGTTTCATCAGAAAAGAGACAGTTCACGTCAGAAAAATGATAGATTATTTGTTCATATTGATGATAAATTGGTATCATCAAATATTGGGGGATGCCTTCCTCTATCAATTAAAAAGGAGATTTTACTATGAAAAAGAAAACAAACTGGGCAAAAACAAAACGTTATCTGCCGCTCTATCTCATGCTGCTGCCTGGTGCAGCCTACCTCATTATAAATAATTATCTCCCTATGGCCGGTCTGGTACTCGCCTTTAAGAAGGTAAATTATAATGTAGGTCTGTTCCAGAGTCCGTGGACAGGTTTATCAAACTTCAAATATCTGTTCACCACCAAAGATGCTTTTATATTCTTCCGGAATACAATTCTTTATAATCTGGCATTTATATTCTTCGGAAATCTGATGGGAATTATAACTGCTGTTGCTTTGGATAGTATCCGTAAAAAATTTTTCAAGCGGTTCAGTCAAGTAATTATTCTGATTCCTTACTTATTGTCTACTGTTATCATCAGCTACATTGTGTATGCCTTCTTAAGTGGCAATAATGGTTTTATGAATATGACTGTCCTTCCGGCACTGCACCTTGATAAGATCAGCTGGTATAACGACGCTAAATACTGGCCGGTCATCATCACAATTGTGTATCTGTGGATGTCCTTCGGTTATAGTTCCATCCTCTACTATTCAACATTGATCGGTATTGACAAATCGTACTACGAAGCAGCTGTTGTAGATGGTGCAGGCATCTTGGATCAGATCAGATTTATTACGCTTCCTGCTTTAAAAACAACGATCATCACGCTCGTATTAATGGCAGTAGGACGTATCTGCTACTCTGACTTTGGTTTATTCTATCAGGTACCTATGAACAGCGGTCTGCTATACTCAACAACCCAGACTATTGATACTTATGTATACCGTGGACTGCTCGAACTAAACGATATCGGCCGTTCTACTGCTGCAGGCTTCCTTCAGTCTATCCTCGGATTTATTTGTATCTTTATAGCCAATATAATTGTTTCTAAAATTGATAAAGACAGTGCACTGTTCTAATAACCGGAGGTATCATTATGATTTATAAAAATAAAGCTTTTCGTATTACAATGAATGTCATCATGGTTTTACTCACATTATGCTGCATTCTCCCATTTATTCTTCTGATTGCCAGCTCTTTCAGTTCAGAAGCAGACCTTACCAAGTATGGATATTCTTTCATTCCAAGAGGTTTTACGCTTGCAGCCTATAAATATATCTGGGCAATCAAAGAAAATATTCTTCGTGCTTATGGCATGAGTTTTCTTATAACCGGTATAGGTACTGTTATAAATCTTGTTATGACTTTATTATTTGCCTACCCACTTTCCAGAAAAGACCTTCCTGGGCGGAAATGGATTTCCTTTTTCCTGTTCTTTACAATGCTTTTCAATGGTGGTTTTGTTCCGACTTACCTGATTTATTCAAATGTTTTTCATATTACAGACACACTGGCCGCAATGATCGTTCCTTACCTTTTAATGAATGCGTTCTATGTTATCATGATGCGTACCTATATTATGACAAACGTTCCAATGGAAGTTATCGAGGCATCCATGATTGATGGTGCAAATGAATTCCAGAATCTTGCAAGAATCGTTGTTCCAATGTCCAAACCGATCATTGGAACCATTGGTCTTATGTCTGCTATTGCATACTGGAACAACTGGACCAATGGAATTTATTTCATTCAGTCAAGACGTAATCTCTATGGAATTCAGAATTATCTGAATTCCGTTATTTCAAACGTTGCTTTCCTGCAGACACACAGCGTGGGGTCAGGTATTGTTACTGCGGATCTTCCTAGTATCAGTATCCGAATGGCACTTGCTGTCATTGCTATTATCCCTGTTCTGGTTGCATATCCTTTCTTCCAGAAATCATTTGTTGCAGGTATTACAGTCGGTTCTGTAAAGGGCTGATAAAGAAAAAGAATGAGGCTGCCTTTGTAAAGACAGCCTCATTCTTTTTCTTTATTATTTTTCCTGCTTTCCATGAAAACGTTCTGTACTTGACCGCTGTATCAATTTCACCGGCAATGTCAGTTTCTCTGGTGCGATTTTCCCTTCAATCTTCTTGATCAGCATTTCCACTGCACATTCACCCATTTCCTGGATTGGCTGTGATATCGTACTCAGGTCCATCCATTCTGCAATTTCAAAGCCATCAAATCCTATCACAGGGATTTTACGGTATAAATCTGTTTCATGAACAGACATTCCGCTAAAAAGCTGTGCCGCAATCATGTCACTGGTACAGAAAATACCATCCACTTCCGGGTTTCTTTCCATATAGTCAAAAAAAACTTTTTTGAGAGCTTTTTTTCCCATAAGTATATTCTCAACCAGACATATTTCCGGCACTACACCGGCTTTTGCACATTCTTCTTCAAACCCCCGTATACGGTCTGTACCAGGCAGATACTCCGGCACTCTGGAACCAATAATCAACGGATGCTTGCTTCCACATGTGGTCAGCTCTCTTGCAGCCATTCTCCCACCGGCATAATCATCTGCCATGATTGATGTAATCCCTTCTATCTCCCTTTCTATACTCACTACCGGGAATTCATAATTTTTGAAAACATCAGCTTCACCAAAACGGCTGCAGACAAGAATTCCATCTACCTTATTCGCCTGAAGGATAGAAAACATCTCCTGTTCTCTTTCCTGATGTTCTCCTGACTTGCAAAGCATTAACTTATATCCATGCTCATGACAGCTTTCTTCCACTGCATCTGTAAGTTCACTAAAAAAAGCATAATTTATATATGGCAGCACTAATCCAATAATATTACTCTTTTTCTGCTGAAGTGCTCTTGCCATGGCATTAGGCTGATAATGCAGTTCCTGCATCGCTTTATGAATTTTCTTTTTTGTTTTTTCACTGACAACATCCGGGCTGTTCATCATCCTTGACACTGTTGCTACAGATACTCCGGCATATTCTGCCACATCAACTATGGTTGCCATATTTATACCCTTTTCCTTTTCTGCAATTCCTAAATATTTTCTGCCAGAATTTTATTCTTTCATTATAAAGAACCGGACAGATATATGTCCAGTTCTTTTTATTCTTCATTCTTTCTTTTTTTGCAGAAAATTTACTTTTCCAGTGCTTCATAAACAAGATCCCGGATCACCGGATGTATCTCCGAATAAACTTTCGGGAATCCCACAATATGCTGTGCATAGAAAATGCTGATATGGTTGACCGGATCGATCATAACATAGGCTCCGGCCGCTCCATCCCATCCAAATTCTCCTACCGGTGATTTCGATTCCGCTGTATCATTTAACACTCTGACTCCCAGTCCGTACCGGTATCCCTTCTTCCCTGTCACCACAAAATCATCCTGCATAATGCCTGTTGTATATCCAGTCATAAATAACCGGATCATTTTTTCTCCAAGAATCCTTTTACCGGTTACTCCGACGCCACCATTGCACAAAGCATCTGCGAAAAGGCTATATGCATCTACCGTACCAGCCAGTCCGGCACCACCGCTCTCGTAGTTCTCTGTAATTTTAAAACCATCACTCATGGATCCATCATCCGGTCTGATCTTATCCGATCCAAACTCACCCATATAAATAGCACAAATTCTTTTTTCGAGTTCTCCATCCCAGTGAAAGTACATATCCTTTATTCCAAGCGGTTCGAAAATATTTTTCTTAAGATACACTGAAAATTTCGTTCCGGAGACAACCTCTACTACAGCTGCAAGAACATCATGTCCGAGACTGTAAGACCATCTGGTCTGTGGTTCATAGATCAAAGGCATCTTTGCCATCTCTGCAACAACTTCTCTTGTACCTGCCTGATTATTGCTTTTTTCTTTGATTGCCATCAGCTCCGCTGCACCGGTATCATAAGATAATCCTGCTGTCATTGTCATCAAATCAATAATACGTATCTGATTGTGTGCAAGATGACATGGTTCTCCTGCCTGCGGCCAGTGTATTGGAAATTTAAATTCAAATTTATCTGCAACAAACAAGCATCCGAACTCCGGAAGATAGTTTGTCAAATTATCATACAATCCCAGTTTTCCCTGCTCCACAAGTTGGAGTACTGCTGTCATTGTAAAAAGTTTTGTTGCTGAAAACAGTCGGAACATATGACTGGCTGTCAGCGGAACTTTCTTCTTATAATCCGCATGTCCGGTTACTTTCCGATAAATCACTTCATGTTCTTTTGTCACTTTACAGTCATTTGCCGGAATTCCATATTTTTCTTCCAATGAATCCAGATATTCTGTCAGTTTTTCAAAGTTCATATTAGCATTTCTCCTTATTTTTCTGATGAGAGATCATCCAGTCTAAAATTCCATTCTCGTTGTGTAATGCAAGGATCCAGCTATTATGATTCTCTGCATCAAGCTCCTGTGAGGTAAGTCCTTCTGTTGTTCCGATTCCATATTTTGCAAGTTCTTCCTGTGTATACAATGTAAATTTTACATCTGTTCTTCCTTCCTGCCACAGCTTGTTGCATGCATTGAGAATAAACGCATGTCTGCTGTGCTGGTGATCCATATAGGCAGATGTGATCCATACCGGAACTTTCGGTAAATGAAGAAGATTTGCATAGCTTTCTCCATTCATGCTCGGACAGATCGGTACCGCCGCCGCAAATAAGTCCGGTGCCACTGAAATTGTCTGAAGCACACCGCCTCCTCCCATACTCATGCCTATAAGATAAACACGGTTTTCATCTACTTTTCCGTCTGAAATCATTTTTCTTATAATATCTGTTACTTTTGCAACATAATCACGGTTCCATCCACGTTCACCTTTCAAAGAAAACGGTGTGATTCCCATATCTGCACTGAATGGGTTTCCTCTTTTTTTCATCACTTCGAACATTTCCTGCATTCCCAGGTTTCCGGATGGTGCCTGTGGTGCCATAATGTACATATCCGACCATCTCTCCGCCAGACGCAGTGCACCGAGTGTTCCCGTTAACTGAAGTTCATTATCTTCACCGCATTCTCCACCTCCATGAAGAAACAATACTAACGGCCTCTTGCCCATACATTCCGGCTCATACATACGATAGTGTACACCATTTTCTTCATATGCCACAAACTGATCCATATCTTTGATCCAGACTTTATCTACATCTGCCCTGGTAAAAGAAACTTCTGTTCCTGCAATGGTTCCTGTCACTTTAAAATCATAGCGGTAGACAAACGGATCCAGTATCAGTTCAACTTCTGTACCTTCTTCTGTCTCACAGATGCTGATTTCTGTCACACCCTTTGCATTTACTTTACCGGTAAGGTCATTATAATTTTTTTCTAAAATGAAATCTGTCCCGTTTGTCATCTTTACTTCTTCGCAACAAGTATCTTTCAATAAAAGCACAAAAGAATCTACAATCTGTCCATAATCTCCAATATGCGTTTTTGCAGTTATTTTTCCCAGTTTCCACATTTTTGCTTTTCCCTCCTGCATTTATTATGATTATTCTACATTAGCTCTTCAAAGTTTTCCGGTACAGCTTCTCCCTTAAACAGATCTTTGATAAGATCGACCATATTGGCAGATAAATCCGTAAAGTGATCCGTAACATACACCATCCCATTACAGGACGACAGCTGAAAATTGCATATATATTTTGCAAACCATTCCACTGAAATAAGCAGTTCTTTTCCTCTCCACAATGCCTCACAATACATGCTGCGCACTGTGTTATCAATCACACAGCCAATACTTCCTCTTGCAAACTGAAGTCTTCTGCCATCTTTTAATTTCAGGATCACAACTGCTCCGTCTTCCTCTGACTCATACCCGGCTCCTGTTGCTTCTGCAAGAAAAGAAAGTGGTACACACAAATAACTTCCTCTGATTTTTTTAGCTCCCTGGAGACCATGATACTTTAATTTGTTCCACATAATGGCCTTCTCTTTCATTGATATTACCCTGTTGGAAAGCCACGCTTTATCAAAACCGTCTGCAACTGCAAATGCAAATGTATCACCGGTTCTCGGCAGAATTGTTTCTGTCTGCGTGATGCTTCCGTCTTCTTCTCTTCTGATTCCAGAAAACAGATAATCCCAGTAAAGGAACGCTTCATCCAGTGTCTGTCCATGATCTCTGTTTTTTATATCCAGATATACAAGATCCGCTTTTCTGCCCTTATAAAATGCAAAATTATCTTCTCCAATAATCTTTATCTGTGGAACCGGATCGCATTCGTTGATGCGCATCCAATAAATACGATTCCATTTGTTTACATAAAACTCATCATAACTTTTTCCCGGTGGAAGGCCATTTTTTTCAGGTCTCGACTGCCAGATAGCCATATGTCCTGCTTTATTTTTTATTTTTCCGCTTTCATCATAAAGATTGAATGGTTCGCATGGACCACCGGAGCCTGCCGCACCGGCAAGAATCCGTCCATAATTTCTCGCAAACTGGCCTGTCATAATATTCCCCATTGACATGCCTTGCATAAAAATACGCCCCTTATCAATGTTATATTTTTCTTCCATCCTTGCGATCAGTGCCTGTATCATTTTAATATCATGATTGTCGTCCATATTCTCAGGTGGAAGTACAATCGGAAGATCCAGTGCATCCTCCTGTCTGAATGTTTCAAATACGCCTTCAACAGTCCACATTCTCTTTTCATGTGCATTGGGGAAAAGACAGATAAATCCTTCTCTGTCAGCCACAAGCGTCCATGAGGTATAAATAGCATGCCCCCATCCTGTCATCAAACCACCATGAAGTCCTATTACAAGTGGAACCGGTCTTGATGGATCATAGCTTTCCGGCACATATTCATACCATTCGTCCTCCAGTCCATCTGCCACTACTCCGTGAAATTCCTGCAAGTGCTCTGGATATACGATTGAATTGTTTCCATTTTCATTTACTACAATATCTGTTGTTTTTATTCTTTCCGGTAAATATTCCCGGTTTGCATCATCCGGTGTTCCCGGAAGGATTCTTACCTGTTTGTTCACTTGATTTTCCTCCTGCCTTATAATCAGTCCAATGGTACAATTCCAGGATCATCATTTAACATATCACGGATCAGGTCAGCCATGAACTGTCCAAGCTCTGCAAAGTGATCCGTCACATAAACAACACCATTGCAGACAGAAACAGTTTTATTCATGATAAATCTTGCAAACCACTCAATGGAAACACACAGTTCACCTTCGCGGTATAATGCCTCACAGTACATTGATCTCATATCATTATTTAAGACACATCCAATGCTTCCTTCCGCAAACTGTGCAGTTTTTCCGTTCTCCCATGTCAATGTCACATCACGTCCGTGGTCACTGCTTTCGAATGCTGCTCCAAATGCCTCCGCAAGGAAAGAAAGTGGCACACAGATGTATTCACCTCTGACTTTTGTACCGCCATTTAACCCATGATATTTTAATTTCTGCCACTTGATTGCATTTGCTTTCATCTCGGTTTTTCTGTTACAAAAGAGTGCTTTTTTACATCCATCCGCTACTGCAATATTAAATGCGTCTCCCTTTCTAGGAATACGGGATCCCATATCCACAAGTGTTCCATCCGCTTTTCTGCGGTATCCGGAGAACAGATAATCCCATACTAAAACAGCTTCATCAAAGGCATTTCCATGGTCTCTGTTTTTTATATCTGTATAGACCATATCGGCTTTCTCTCCTTTATAGAATGCCATATTGTCTTCTCCGATAATACTGATCTCCGGATCTGTCACACATCCGTTTACTTTCATCCAGTAAAGTCTGCTGTACTTATAAGTAATAGCTTCACTGTATTCGCACCATGGCGGAAGCCCATTTTTTTCCGGTTTTGTTTCCCAGACCGGAAGTGCACCTGCCTTATTGATAACATTCCAGTCTTTATCATAAAATAATTTCAGATTAACAATCGAGCCACCCGCACCGGATCCTCCTGCAAGAATATTTCCATAATATTTTTCAAACTGCGTTGTGAACATACTTCCATTTGACATACCCTGCATAAAAATACGCTCTTCATCAATATTATATTTTGATTTGATCTTCTCGATCAATGCTAACACAAATGCAATATCATGATTGTCTTCTCTGTCAGGCTTTGCATAGTTCATCCGCAGTTCTTCCGGTCCATTCACATTTGCCTTAATCTCCTCCTCGGTTGCTTCCAGTGTCCATAGTCTTCTACTGTGTGCATTGGGGAATACAATAATCACATTGTCTCTGTCTGCAACCATTGTCCAGGAAGTATAGATTGCCTGCCCCCAGCCTGTCATCAGTCCTCCATGCATGGAAACGACCAATGGTGTTTTTTTTGAAGGATCATAACCTTCCGGCACATATTCATACCAGATATCTTCCACTCCATCTGCAAGTACTTCTCTGTATTCTTTTAATCGTTCAGGATATGGCTGTGAATTATTCCCGTTTTCATTTACTACAATATCGGAATTTTTGATTTTTTCTGGAAGATACTCTCTGTTATCATCATCTGGTGTTCCAGGTCTGACTCTCATTTCTCTTTCCATCTGTTATCTCCTTTCATCTGTTATCTGGTTTCTATATCATCTCATCATAATTATCAGGAACAGCTTTATCATTTAAAATATCACGTATAAGGTCTGCCATATTCAATGACAATTCGCTGAAATGATCCGTGATGTAAATAACTCCGTCACATTCTGATACCTGAAGATTATATGCATACTTTGCAAACCACTCAGCGGAAACATACAGTTCTCCATCACGATGCAGTGCTTCACAGTACATCGCTGTCAGTTCCTGGTCTGTAACACATCCGATGCTTCCTCTTGCGAATTGCATTTTTCGTCCATCTTTCAAAGTAAGAACAGCTGTCAGTGTATCTTTACTGTATTCACATTCCCCATCAAATGCTTCTGCCAGGAAAGTAAGTGGAACACATGTATAAATTCCCCTCACTTTTTCTCCGCCATTTAAACCATGATATTTTAATTTCTCCCATCGGATCGCATTTCCTGTCATCTTTACAACCTGATTATTCTTCCATGCCCTGGAACTTCCCTGAGAAAGTGCAATTGCAAAAGTATCTCCCTTCCGCTCTTTTACAGATCCGATATTCCGGATTGTTCCATCACTTTCCCTCCGCAGTCCGGAGAAGAAGTAATCCCAGATTAAAGCTGCATCATCAAAACTTTGTCCGTGATCCCTGTTTTTAATATCAAGATATACAAGGTCTGCTTTTCTACCCTTATAAAATGCAAAATTGTTTTCACCCCGTATACAAATTTCCGGAAGTGTTCCGCACTCATTTAATCTCATCCAATATAATCTGTTGTATTTATTTACTTTCAGTGCCTCTCCTTTTTCCGGTGGGATATCATTTAACTCCGGACGGGACTGCCATACAGCAAGATGTCCGGTCCTGTTTTTAATTTTCTCATTCTCATCAAACAGCAGTGATAAAAATGACGCACAACCGGAACCTGCTGCACCTGCAAGAACATTTCCAAAATTTCGTGCAAACAAAGACGTCATCATATTTCCCATAGACATTCCCTGCATGAAAATACGACCTGCATCAATATTGTATTTTTCTTTCATCCGCTCGATCAGTCCAAGGGCAAGATGCACATCGTGGTTTTCGTCCACATTATCTGGTGACTGTCTGATTCCATCCGGTGTCTCTGTGTTGGTGTCCGGTCCAGGAGCATTCGGGTCTGACTCCCATTTTCCCCATTGAACCTGCCACACTCTGTTTTCACTGGCATTTGGAAATACCAAAATAAATCCGTCCCTGTCTGCCGCCATTGTCCAGGAAGTATAGATTGCCTGTCCCCATCCTGTCATCAACCCTCCATGCATAGAAAGAACAAGCGGTGTCTTTTTTGAAGGATCATAACTTTCCGGAACATATTCATACCACTCATCTTCTATATTATCAGCGATCACCCCATGGCATTCTTTCAATCTTTCCGGATACGGCTGTGAATTATTTCCGTTTTCATTTACTACAATATCGGAACCTTTTATTTTTTCCGGAAGATACTCTCTGTTATCATCATCTGGTGTTCCCGGTCTTAAAATCATTTTTCCCGTCATTTTTTCTCCTTTCACTCCATATCCCGCTTAAATGTATCGTTAATATTCAACCAGTCCAAAAATTTTTTCACATGACGGTTACAATATTCCCAATTATGTGCGCCATGATCGATCGTCCGTTCAAATTCAACCCCGAGTTTTTCGTAGATATCCATAAATTCAACATTATCCTTATAATGAGTATCCTCAACTCCAGTTGCCATATATCCGCGTGGAAATTTTTTTCCTGCTGCTTTCTGTTTTTTGATCATATACACAACATCATCTTCTGTGTCTTTTACATTTTTCCTGTCCCCAAAAGCTGATGCAAACATATAAAAGCTGTCTGTATTATCCTCCTTCTCCGGCAGGATATCCGGTACATTTTTAATCCCTGAGAACAGTCCGAATGCCGCAAATTTTTCCGGATCACGCAGCATCCATTTCAAAGTACCGTAACCTCCCATAGAAAATCCCGCAATAAAATTTTCTTTCGGATCATCCGATAATGGGAACAAATGTCTTACCATATTTGGTGTCTCGATTGACAGCTGTGTAAAATATTTAAAATCGCCATGCTTGGTATCCATATACCCGGAACAGTAAGTGCCACTGCACACAATCGCCACACCTGCCTCAGCAGCATATAATTCAAGTGCTGTATAGCGCTGCCAGTCTGTGTAATCAAATCCGCCTCCCGACTGGAGCCATAAGACCGGGTATTTATATCCCTTCGGTCTGTCTGCCAGGGAATGTCCCCATGTATTTTCCGGAATGATCACATTCACTCCCACCTTCATCCGGAGTGCCTCTGAAAAATAATATAATCTGAAATTCGCCATAAAATCCCCCTAACGTCCACACAGCCAGGCAACTGCTTTTTTCATTGTTGTAATACATGAAAAATCTGCTTCTGTCTCATCTGTTTCTTCATATACAGCCCTGTCTTTTAAAATCCGAGTAAGTTCAACTGCTTCTTTCTGGTATGCTGATCCTTTTGCTCCGGTAATATAATACCGGCCGGAACTGTTTTTTTCTGCGAGCGCAAAAACATCATTATCGCTGCCCTTTATATGATCAATATCGCCAAATACTGCTTTCAGTGATTCTTCATTATGGCATACGACCGTTTCCCCCTGTTTGGCTCTCTCGCAGATTTTACCCATGTCATAAATACCATCCATGGCAATGCATGCCGAAAACACTTCCGGATGTTTTAGTGCCGCTTTCACAGCCCCATATGCCCCCGTTCCAACACCGCCAATCCAGTTTAATTCCGGTTTATCAGATAATGGCAGGTTGTTTCTGCAGATTCCTAGCAGTTCCTTTACCATAAATTCTTCATATTTTGGTCCATACTCCATATTGGTACACAGACAGTGCTGAACATCTGCTGCGATAATAAAGATTCCGTTTTCTGCTGCACACTTCTCTGCAGGGGTGCACAGCCAGTCCATGGAACTCCCACCATCACTGTGATATAACCACAATACCGGATATTTTTTATCGTAGTCGTTTTCTCCCAATCCAAGCTTGTCCATCTCTGGGAAAAACACCTTTGCACTGAACGACCCACATAAAACCGTCGATAGTGCATTCATCTCTATCATTGCCATAATGTCTCCTCCTTTTCTTATATAGACTATAACATTGCATTTTAAAAATGTCAAACGTTTACATTTCTATTTTTATTTATATAAGTTGACTTTTTTGTCTAAAATAGCTAATATATTCTATATAGTTTCTTTATTATAATATATTTATTACCATTGTAATTTATATAAAATATCAATCGTTTAATAAAAGGTGATCTTATGAAATATCAAAAAAAACATTATTCCATAAAAGCTGTGCTGACCCGCAATTTGTCGATCCTGATTGCCACTTCTCTTATCAGCCTTATTTTTTTCGGTATTTTTTCCTATCGTACAGGAATACAGCAAATAAAAGAAAACAATATTTCTTCCCTTAACGTCTACGCTACAACACTTCAGACTGAAATGAAAAAGCTGGAGGATTTCACAAAAGATATCTGCTACAGTGATACCTCTTACCATCTGTTAAGTACGAATTACTATACCAGCAGCCAGAAGATACTTTATGAAGGTACTCTACGCAAAATGCTTCAGAGTGAGGTTTCTCCCTATAGTGGACTTCTTGTATTCAGTGATACCGCTGCCACATCCATGTACGAATATGGTTCTTATTTTCCAAATACATACGCCAGACACTGCTATGAATTAAAGGAGGAACTGAAAAAATACTATCTTGAGGCTCCTCCCTCTTCGCTGGAAAACTGGCAGACATATTCGAATGATTATTTTTCCGTAATTATGTATACCTGTCAATATAATGGGCTGTATCTTTGTTCCCTGATTGACCTGAACTTTTTTGCACTGGAAGAATACGCATCCCTGGATAATTCACTTCATATCTGTTTCTTTGACCATGAACAGATTTTATCGAATCTAGAAGAAATGAAGCTTCTTGGAATCAGTCAGAATGATCTGGCGAAATCCCCTAAATTATCTTTTTCACAGCCACAGGTAATCGATACTCTGGCATTGAAAAATTCAGATGTATCCATCGCGTGCTGTATGTCCGTCAATTATTTTGGTGGTTCTTACTTCCAGATTGCGATTTTCTGTCTTGCTGTCATGATTGTTATATTTATAATTTTATCTATTTTTATGTATCTTTCTTTCCGGGATATACTCTCCTACCCGGTAACAAGGATCGCGTCTGCTGCAGAATCAATCGGGCAGAACGATATTTCTAGTTTTATCGAGTGTAATGAAAGTAATATTTTGGAATTTGAGGAAATTAACAGAGCACTTGCCCACTTAATTTCCCAGAAAGTTGAACTGGAAAAGCTAAACCAGCTGGAAAAATATGAAAAAAATCATGCCATGCTGCAATATTTCCAACTCCAGACCCGCTCACATTTTTTTATTAATTGTTTAAAAAGTCTTTATAATATGCTTGAACTGCATGAATACGAGAAGATGCAGCGCATGATACTGGCTTTTTCCAACCACCTGCGATATATTTTTCATGACAACTTAAAAGTGGTTCCATTAAAATATGAATTAGAGGAAGTGAATGATTATTATAATATTATACTTATGGATCGTTCCAAACCCATTCTGCTTATGCAGCAGAATGACAATTCCCTTTCTGATTACCAGGTTCCACCTCTTTTGATCCAGACATTTCTGGAAAATTCAGTGAAATATAATGCACAGTCTGATAAGCTGCTATGTTTTTCTATCCATATTGAAAAAACATTTTATAATGATAAACCTTATGTATTATTTAAGCTTTCCGATAACGGAGTTGGTTATGGCAAAGATATGCTGGATAAATTAAATTGCGAAGAAAGTGATCTGTACGAAGATTATCATGTCGGGATTACGAACCTGAAAAAGAGAATTGAGCTTATTTATGGAACCAATTACTATATTACTTTTTATAATGAACCGGCAGGTGGTGCCTGCACCTTAATCTACCTGCCATTGGAGGATACTATATGACATTACTGCTTGTAGATGATCAGATAAATGTAATAAATGGACTTATGAATGGAATTAACTATCGGAAACTTGAGATTGATACTGTACTTCCTTCCACAAGTGTGCAGGAAGCCAAAACACTGATCTGTGAAAATCAGATTGATATTCTCATGACAGATATCGAAATGCCGGGAGAAAACGGATTGCAGCTTCTGCACTGGGTAAGTGAAAACTATCCGGATATTGTCTGCATTCTGCTTACTTCCCACGCTGATTTTTCCTATGCACAGGAAAGTATCAAACTTGGATGTTTTGATTATGTTGTTCAGCCGGCTCCTTACCAGGAAATTGAAGACGCTCTTTTACGTGCAATTGCAAAAGTCCATACAGAAGCTGAAAAAAATCAATATTACAAAGATGGTCTTTTTTATACAAATCACAAACAGGAACTGACTGACCGGACGATTCTAAATCTTTTTTCCCAGAATCCTGCAAACCGCCAGCAAGCACTGCAGCTGTTAAATGAGATCCATTATCCGCTATCTCTACAGTCCTGCATCCGCTTAATCTCCATTGATATTTATCCTCTGACTGATAATACAGCTGACTCTTCCCTTGTTGATCTGGTCATGCGTCAGAAGATTACTGACAGCCTGCGGCTCTGCGGTTTTTGTAAACCGATTTACAACTTAATCACATTAAATACCAGTAAACGGTTTGTGATCGTCCTTTTTGCAAACGGAGATGCACTTTCCAATCTCTCTGTCTCTTCCTATCATGCATTTTATCAGCAGTTATCTAAACAGATCAGTCCTGAAATGTCCATTTATATCGGAAACTTTATTTCCTTTTCTGAGATGCGTTCCGAAATTCACAGGATTGATACTTTTGTAGCAAATAACGTAAACAAAAAACCTTCCCTGTACTTCACTGAGCAGGAAAAAAATTTTGCAACATCCATGGATGTTGCGGATAATATTGCACACTGGAATCGCCTTCTGAACTCTGAACAGTACGAAAAGCTTCTGGAGAGTATTCTGTCCTACCTTGATTTTATTGCATCTCTTAATGTGACAAACTTAAAAACTCTCTGTGATCTGCATCAACAACTGACACAGCTTTTTTTCATTTATGCCTATCAGCACGAGATTGATGTCACATCCCTGTTTACGGAAGAATATTCCTATAATGAATATATGGATGCCTTTAAAGATACTTCTGCCCTCCGCAAGGCTGTTTCCTTTATTATTCCAGCAATCCATGTATCTTCTGGATCTGATTCCGAAAAAGACGCTGTTTCTCTTGCAAAAAAATATATTACAAACAACGTCTCTTTAAATCTGTCTGTAAAAGATGTTGCAGACTACGTACATTTAAGTCCGGAATATTTCACCAAACTATTCAAAAAAGAAGTTGGACAGAATATCAAGAGCTATATTTTACAGGTAAAAGTAGAAATCGCAAAAGATCTGCTTGGAAATCCAAATATTCCAATCAGTATGGTTGCTTTAGATCTCGGTTACAGCAACTTTTCACATTTTACCCAGGTATTCAAAAAATTGGAAGGGATCACACCAACCGATTACCGTAAAAATATTCTAGGGGACAACTCTTTCCCTTCGGATTCCGAATCATAAAATCAGCAAAAAACAGACAGCCTGCTATATATTCAGATCAGCATCCTGCCTGTTTTTCCATATTCTATGAATCCTTTATCCCGAAATTTTCTTAATCCATTTTCCGCTCTTTAATCTCCAGATGCACCAGAAACATTTTATTATTTCATCAATTTTCAGGAAAAAATATGTCCAGAACGCCGGCCAGTGCAGTACTACACCCGCAAGATAGCCCAAAGGTACACTTGCGACCCACAAGAACAGAATATCTGCAACCATTAAAAACCTGGTATCTCCACCTCCCCGCAGAACCCCTTTAGTCATCATACTGTTTACACCACGAAACAGCATAATAATTCCAATAGAATACATCAATTCCTTCGCAATTACTGCAGTCTCATGAGTAATATTATAGCAGCTGATCACAGGGTCTGAGATCAGAATAATAATAATCGTAGATAATGCTCCGAGAATAATACCCATTTTCATGAAACGTTCTGCTTCTTCCTTTGCCCGTTCAACATTTCCCTCGCCCAATGTATTTCCAACCACAACACTGCTCGACTGTGCTGCCCCCTGGATAAACACCGTACTAAGCTGCTGTGTAACCAACGTAATGGAATTTGCAGATACGAACTGGCTTCCGATTCTTCCCATTACCATGGAAACTGCACTGTTTCCGAATCCATATAATGTATCACTGATCACTACTGGTATGCTGATCTGTACATATTCTTTCATAAGATTCTGGCATTTCATAAAAATATCGTGAATCCTGAATCCTATTTTTTTATCAAAAAAAATAAGATACATGCAAATAAATACAAATTCAAAAATCCTGGCGATCAGAGTCCCAAGTGCCGCACCTGTCACTCCTAATTCCGGAGCTCCGAATTTCCCGAAAATAAAGATATAATTACAACCGATATTCAGAAAAAATGCTCCTATTGAACTGAATAACGGCCATTTTGCATTTCCAACACTCCGGTAGACATTTGAGTATGCCAGAGACAGCCCCATGAGAAGACAGCTTACTGAAAGTACCTTCAGATAACTGACACCCTGTGAGATCACTGCCGGTTCAGAAATAAAAATCTTCATTATAATTTCCGGGAAACACCATGTAATAACCGTAAACAAAATTCCAAGTACCAGACATATCCGCGTTGTGATCGCAATTGTCTGTTTTAAAGCTTTTTCATTTTTCATTCCCCAGAATCTGGATGTCATAATCGATGCACCCTGTCCAAGTCCCATACAGCTGAACTGGTAAATATTAATAAACTGATTTGCAAGTGCCACCGCGGACAATGCATTTTCTCCCAGCGACCCAACCATAATATTATCTGCCATATTAACCCCGATTGTTATCATATTCTGCATCATGATTGGGACGGCAAGTCTGGCTGTTTTGACATAAAATTGCTGATTTTTCACAACTTTCTCCCCCCTGTTATTTTATCTGTCACCAATATTTCCGCTTCCAAGTCCTTCTACTGTATCATCCGTTGGAAGCCATTCGATTGCTTTTTCAATATATCTGTCCCAAAAATCCCACTCATGTGCTCCCGGTCCGGTTTCGTAAGTAACATCAATTCCATTTTCTTTTAAAAATGCTGCAAACTCATCGCTTTTTGGAAGAAGTCCATCTTGCAGACCACATGCCATATAAAATTTAGGAAAATCTATATTCTCTTCCTTTAATTTCCGCACAAGATACTTTGGATCCATATCACTATTTAGCAGTTCTTCAAGATCTCCGAAGCATCTCTCTCCGAATGCTTTTGTTTCATAAAACATCACTTCATCATTTTCTTTCCGCTTTGCCATATCTTCTGTAATCAATGCAGATGACAAACCAATAATGTATCCAAATGTATCATGATATTTCAATCCATTCCGGATTGCTCCATAACCTCCCATAGAAAGCCCTCCAATAAAAGTGTCTTCCCTTTTATGTGATAATGGAAAAATCTTTCTTGTAAGTTCAACTAATTCCCGCCCTATAAAATCTCCATAATTGTCACTTCCGTTTGGCATATCAACATAAAAAGAATTTTCTCCGGATGGCATGACAACAACCAGATCATTCATCTCTGCAAAACGCTGGATTCTGGTTCCGTTCACCCAGTCCACATAGCTTCCCAAAACTCCATGCAGCAGATAAAGTGTTTTGTATGGTTTGTTCTCTCTTTTCGGAATACCCGGAAAATCCGGCTTGTCTGCCGGAATGATCACATTTACGGGAACCGTTCTCATAAGTGCTGTTGATATTAGATTCATATGTATAAATGCCATAATTTTTTCTCCTCTGATAACACTATTTTTTCATCAGCAACTGTTTAATTCACTATCATAAGTATACTTATATTATCTTCTATATTCTTTCAAAAATATGTCTTTTATCATCAGTTTTCTGCCATAAATGTTCTAGTGCAGTATTGCCGTTGCTCATACATCTTATTTTTCCTATCAAAACGTGCAAACAAAAAAAACGCCAGAACCAGCATTTTAAAGGAACTCCTTTATCTGCCGAAACCAGCGTTTTTTCTTTGATTCCCTATATTATTGTCTTTACCCTGACTTTCTTCCCTGAAAAAGCAATGCCAAACCTTAAGATATCTGTTATTCCGTCTTCTCGCATATCAGCATCATATTTTAATGTAGTAATCTGCTGCAATGCTTCCTCTGCCAGAAGGTTAAGATCCTCTTCTTCCAGATTCTTTTCCCATTTTAATTCGAAAAGAATACCCGGATATCGTTTCTCTCTGGGAATCATACATATATCATATCTTCCATCACCTGATTCTCTGTTCGATTTAATCTTATACTGATTGTCCATCAAGGCTATCAACCCCAGCATTAGGCCATGATAAAATCCTTCTGCTCCGCCGTCATAAAAACTTATGGATTTATCCAGATATTCCGCCACAGCGCTTTGTAATTTCTTATGGTCATTTGCGTAAAGGCTTTCTGCGATTTTATTTGCAGTAGTTCTTGTGATAATGCCTTTCTGTAAAAAATGTGACAGGATTTCACTCTTGTAAACTGATGCAATCTCTTTATTTGGGATAGTTACCTCACACAGATAGGAGCCGTCTGCCTGCAAATCTTTTTTCTGTGTTTTCAGATATCCTGCAACCAGCAACAGACTATAGATGTTTGCCGGATCTTCTGCAAGCGATCTGTATACAACATTCTGGTCTATTCTCGCAATAACACTCTCACCTTGTAATAAGATATGCAGTTTTTCCACAATATCATCTGTTGCAGCATTCATAATTTCTTCGAATATCTCATTTTTTCCTGTGTTTACCCAGTATGCCTGCGGGATGCATCCTTTTGAGATGTAATTGATCACTGACCATGGATTATAGATTTCTTCATTCCCGAATAAATATCCATCGTACCAGTCTCTGAGCTCATTTTCTTTTTCTGACATACCATAATACGCAAGCAGTTTCTCTATTTCTTTCTCTGTAAAACCAAAAAAACTGTCGTATTCTTCATCCATCACAGTATTTACTGAAAGGTTATTCAGTCCACTGAAAATACTCTCCTGTGCGATCCGCAGAATTCCTGTCAAAAATCCATAAGACAAGTTCTTGTTATCTTTAAATGCACCAGAGAAAAAAATTCTCATAAATCCGATAATTTCATCGTAGAAATCTTTTGAATATCCCTCCTGAATAGGTGTATCATATTCATCGATAATGATAATCGGAGCCTTACCATAATGGACTGTAAGCATTTTAGATAACCGCTCAAGTGCAGACGTAAGCTCCACATCATTTGCCAGAGCTCCTAAGATCTTCTCGAAATATTCTCTTTCATACTGAGAGATCCTGTCACTGCTCAGTAATTCCTGATGCCTCCCATATTCTTCCTGAAGTAATCCTCGGATTTTGCCTATGGTTGCTTCCCACGTATCGAATTTTACATCTTTGAAGGTTAAGAAAATAACCGGATATTTTCCCTGATGTCTGCGATATTTTTCGCCACATTTCCAAATTGCTTTATCCGTGAAATACTTGCTGGTATCATCCTCTGATATTTCAAAAAATACTCTGAGCATGTCCATATTTAAAGTTTTACCAAATCTTCTTGGTCTGGTAAATAATGAGACTAATGGTTTTCTGTCCAAAAACTCTTTGATCAGCAGCGTCTTATCAACATAATAATACTCCGATTGTGCACGTACATAATCCGAAATTCCTACTGGCAGTGTTTTTTTCTCTTTTCCTGTCTTTTTTCTGCTATATTTCCCGGTTGATATTCTTCCATCCAGAGGTTTTTCTGCATCGTCAGGAATTAACCAGGTTCTTTTTTCTTTTACTGCTCCCTGAATTCTTCCGTTTTTACACATTGCATTTACTGTACGAGGCGTAACATTCCACTCTAACGCCTTTTCACTGCATGTTTTCATCAAAACCACCTCCGTTTATTTGTAATTTTCCAATTCTTTATACGTAAATTATACTATTTAAAACGTAAAATATCAATTTCATTCGATATTTTGCGTTTGAAATTAACATTTTACGTTTATATTTCAACCTTATAACCAATTTCATTTTATAAATCATCTAATGTAGAAAAGCCAGCTAAAAAGATCTACTCAATCTTTTTGCTGACTTTCATTCTAATCCCGACGCTAAAAAATATTACTTTCTGTACCTGATATTCTATTTACTCAAATTTATAGATATCTCCACTCGGCACATAATGCACCGGCACCGCATTCCCGATCACTTCCGGGATCCAGTCCGCGGCATACTTCATTCCAAGCTCCTCCAGATTGAAATGTCCTACATTGAATGCTGCTTTCACTTTTCCAAGCTGTACCGCATCTCTGATATAAGACATCACAGTCCAGTCGATTGTCTCTCCCGGAATGATTGCATCCACATCTTCCTCTTCCATTATACGGATCACTTCTGTTGCATACTCCTTACAGAAGCCATCTCCGGTTGTTGGCTGATGTTCAAATATATTCGGCAGTAAATGTCCCACCATCGCAACTTTCTTAAGCTTATCCTTCGGATTTCCAATATAGCGGATTCCGTTTAAACACATCTTCTCTTTCAATAATGCATTCATCTTTTCCACTGTCATATCCGGAAACTCAAAGTACATTGTCATTCCTTCTGTATCTGCAATTACGCGATATTGTTCCCATCCAAGATATTTGATCACTCCAGTGAAAATACCATCTGGATTGTGTGCATGTGTATGGTCATGATCTCTCCAGACCGCAATTCCATACTGATCTAAAAGTGCTTTTTTCTCCTCATAGATCTTGTTCTCAAATCCAGCTCTCCAGTCCGGATAATCCGGTGTGGAATAATAGGATGGTTCATGTACATATAAAAGATTGCATCCTAACTCTGCTGTCTTTCTGATTACTTCTACTGTTGGTACAAGTGCAGACACAATGCCTGTGCACTCATCATCCGGATTGCCGGATTTGAACCCGTCACATCCATCATAATCCTCATCAAACTTCGGATGATATTCTAAAATTTTATCTGTGATCTCTCTGATTGTCATAATTAATTCCTTTCATTTTTTTATAATCCAAAAAAGGATTTCCCTGTCTATTCTAACTTAAATTTCATAAAATCAATAACACCTTCTCCACAATATGTAAAATAAAGGGTCTGCTTTTCACCAGGTATTTTTAACGGAACCTTTTCACTTTCCTGCCACTGCATCCCGCTTTTCAGCAAAATTTGCGCCTGTACATCTCCATCTGGTTCTGTCCTCACTTCCATTTTTCCGTCTGCTCCTCTTGTCACAATGCAGATAGTTACTTTTTCCGGCATGGAAAAATATTTAAATCCTGCTGTCGCACCATCATGCATATTGGCAATATGCTGATTAGGACATTCCTCCCTGTCTTCTCCATCCTGTGTGAATACAGGATGATCACGCCTCAATTCCTCTGCTTCCGCTCCTGTGCTTCCGCCAACATAGTGTCTGGCACCTGCTTTGGACCAGAGATTACAGGCAATTCTTGCCTCATATTCCCCTTTTCCGTCCAGCGGTCCATTATTTAATCCACAGCTTGTCATCTCGATCTGTGGGATAGAACCATCTGGCAGAATCCGGACTGCTTCCGCGACTCCCTGTCTGGAAAACGCTGTGTAATTTGTCATACGGTGTCCAAATATATACCATCGCCCTTTTATGCAGACGAGGCTGCCATGATTATTTCCTGTATAGCAGGTACGATTTTCTTCCTTTCTTCCCTGATAACCGATATCTCCATTACTATGCAGCGCTCCGCCATATTCGAATGGTCCCATTGAATTTTTTCCAATTGCATAACACAGTTCATGACTGTTTAAAGAGGAATAGATAAAGTAATATTTTCCATTTATTTTACGCATAGAGCTTGCTTCAAAAAAGCTATGTCCTCTGTCCGCACATCCACAAATTTCTACAGGTACAGGATCTTCCTTCATAGTATACATATCGCCTTCCAGTTTTACGACAAATGATCCTGTCTGTACTCCCTTTAAATCAACACCAAGCGGTGTAAATCCATAGTACAGATATACCTGTCCGTCATCATCAAGAAAGACTCCTGGATCAAATACAATGCCATGCTCTTTTTTCTGACCGAGTAATGTATTGTCCGAATATTTCACATGTCCGCAAAAGCTGTATAATCCCGCAGGTTTTTCACTGCAAGCCACCCCGATTACATTTAGCCCTGCCGGTGCATAATATAAATAATATTTTCCATCTGTCCCCTTCTGTACATCCGGTGCAAATAAAGGTGCCTTTCCATCCTCATTCATAGGATCATCTGTTCTGTGAAAAATAATTCCTTCATAACGCCAATCTGACAGATCTTCCTCCGGTGCAGACCATGTCACATAATCATTTTCACAGAAAGACATTGCTCCAAATCGATCGTGCGATCCGTATACGTAGACTCTTCCATCAAAAACATACGGCTCTCCATCCGGTATATACTCATAACTTGGCAGATATGGATTAAAACACTGCTTCTTCATCTAATTGTCTCCTAATTCACAAATATATGGATCATCACACCTTTGTCCCATGGTGTAATCGTTCCGGTCAAATCTGCTGTTTCCATCCAGCCCAGACTCTCACTGTCCGTAATGATTTTCGGTTTCGTATATTCGATCCTGCCTTCTTTGTCTGCGGTTCCGTTATTCTCAATAAAAATACGGCATTCTTTTCCATTTCTGTCTGTTCCCTCCAGAATGTAGCGGGCAGACAGGCTTCTCGCCTCAGGATAAAAACTTTTTTGTGTATCAACTCCTCCCGGCAGAATTCTCCCTTTAAAATTCTCACAGTCACAGAATCCGTCAAACAGGATCATGCCTGCTTCTGCCGTTTTCCCTTTTACTTCTATCATCTGCCAAGTTGACACCTGAATCGTCAGAACTTCTTTCATCTCATACTTCCTCCTCATATTGGTTGGATTTCCAACACACGCTCACAAGCCTTGCCACACATGCCCTTAAGTCATCCTCCGAAAGTGAGCCGTCCGACAGCTCCTGTTCCAGATTCTTATAATCATCCTCTGATCCGGGCATCACAAGATCATTTCCGGCGCGCATACAGCCGGCAGCTGTACAGTCTCTGGACATAGTCGTGGTCCAGTCTGTCATGATAAGCCCTTTGAACCCCCACTCGTTTCTGGCAGCTTCCGTGCAGATATCAAAATTATTAGCTGCATGAATTCCATTAATCCGGTTATAACTGGTCATAATTGCATATGGCTGCGATTCTTTTACCGCGATTTCAAATCCTCTCAGATAGATTTCCCTCAGTGCCCTCTCAGACAGGATGCTGTCTGATTCCTGCCGGTTATCTTCCTGATTGTTACATGCAAAATGTTTAATTGTCGTGCCACACCCTGGATTTTTCTGAACTCCTTCTGTCATCGCAGCTGCAATTTTCCCGGATACAAGCGGATCCTCGGAATAATATTCAAAATTTCTTCCGCACAACGGATTTCGATGAATATTCATTCCGGGTGCAAGCCAGAGTGACACACCAAAATGTTCCATCTCTTCTCCGATCATATGACCTACCATTTGAACCAGCCCGGTATCCCATGTCTGTGCCAAAAGTGTTCCTACCGGAATTGCAGTGCAATACTGATAGTATTTTGTTCCTTCGAATTCCTCTCCATCATATAAGAATCCATTTTCAATATTGAATTCGATTGGTGTATATACAATCTTTCCATCTTTTACATAATAATATTTTGTCAGACGTAATCCAGCCGGTCCATCTGCAAGAGCAAGACTTGCCAGACCTTTTTCTTTTACACAGTCGCTCGTCTCTCCTGCTGAGCCTGGAACTACGATTCCAGCAGCTCCAAGATTGCTTCCCTGTGCCTTACCCGGATCTCCTGATGCCAGTTTCATACATTCTTCCTTTGTCAGGGTATGGACAAATTCCATTGCATCTTCCGGATAAAGTTCTGCATTTTTCCTGTATTCCACTATAACTTTTGCGATTTCTGATGCGTGAAGTTCTATTACCGGTACATCCACTTGACGATCCGCCTGTTCTTTTCTGTTTTTGCAGGTTATTTCATTCTTCCCAAACTCCATACCGCATATTTTTTTGTCCTGCTCAAGAATAATTTCTTCTGTAACTTGTAAAACAGCATACTCCTGTGCTGTCCCGAGACTATTTCCAAGTTCAATCCCATATTTCCCTTCTTCTAATATCCAGGCACTCTGTGCTTCATCGTATGATGCAAAATTTTTCCATGGAATCTGTATTTTCACTGTCTGCTCTTCCTGTGGTTTTAATTCTGTCGTTTTTGTAAATCCAATCAGTCTTCTTGCTTCTTTTTCCATTCTTCCATCCGGAAGGGAAGCATAAACCTCCACGACTTCTTTGCCGGTTCTGTCACCTGTGTTTTTCACTTTCGCAGTAATTTCAAGCATGCCATTCTGTTCTTTTTTCACAGTACAGTCTGACAAGGCAAACTCTGTATATGAAAGACCAAATCCAAATTCATAACGAACCGGAATACCAAAAGTATCAAAATAACGATACCCCACATAGATACCTTCCTCATAATACTCACGCTCCACATTTCCGTTATTGTGGGAAAATGTTTCTGAATTTGGATAATCCTCATACTGGTAAGCCCAAGAATCAGTCAGTTTTCCTGACGGATTCACTTTCCCGGAAAGGATATCTGCCAGTGCATTTCCACCTTCCATACCCGGCTGCACAAGAATCAGAAGTCCTTTGATATTGCAAAACTCATCCAGAAAAGACAGATCAATCTGCCCGCCTGCATTCACTATAATGACCACATTCTGATATAATCTGCAGACGGCTTCCAGTCTGCAATGTTCTTCCTCTGTAAGGAAATAATCTCCTCCTTCTGCCTGTCTGTCTGCTCCCTCTCCGGCTATTCGGCTGATGACAAACACTGCTGTTTCACTTTCTTCTTCTTTTTTTGTGATTTCCGGTCCTGCAGGCATCCGAAATGGATTTGTGCAATATACCGGGAAGAAATTCTCCTCACCTCCGCCTGATGCTGCTATCCCTTTTTTTATTTTATCTCTCCAGTTGCATCTTGCCACATCGTAGATGCTGTCATATTCCGCGATCCATCTTTCCGATGTAATATGATATCCTGCATTCTTCATTCCCTGATAGATGCTCACACATTCACGTTCATTTACATCGCCGGATCCGGTTCCACCTTTTATCGTGTGGGATGCTCCTGCACCATAAAGTGCCACCGGACAATTTATATCAATTGGTAATACATGATTCTCATTTTTTAATAATACAATTCCGTCTGCTGCGGCTCTTCTGGCAACAGCGCGATGTTTTATCTCCCATTCCGGTACGGTTGGATCTGTAGTACCAGAAAAATGTCTTTCCTTTATTCGCCTTGTGCTCATTCCTGATGGCTCCCTTCTTTTACAATATACTGATAATTACCGCTTCCTACTTCTTCCGTAACACCAGGAAGTTCGATCCGTGCCCTTGAATTTGCGGGAACGCTTATCTTTACTCTATAACTGTCCTTTTCTTTTTTCCAGTCAATCGTAATCTTTCCATATACGGATCTATAATTTACAGTTACCCACTCAAGGCCACAGGAAAAATCCGGTTTTACCAGAAATTTTCTGTAGCCTGGCTCCATGATCTCCAGACCTCCAATATGCCGGTACAAAAAGCTTCCTACACATCCAAATGCATCACCTTTATCTGGTATGCTTCTAGCTTATTGGCTCTCTCATTATTTAATATAAAGAAATGGCTCCTTTGCATCCACAAATGTAACTGGCAAATCTCCTGTGATGCTCTTAAGCCATGCTGGAAGATGCTTCATTCCACACTCTTCACTTCTCTCATGACCGAGTACTAACATTCCCTTATTCATTCCCATCTGTGATGCATCGCGCACATAAGCAGAAAGTGTCCATTCTGTGATATCTCCGCAGATTGCGACATCAATATTTTCCTGGTGCATATGTCTCATCGGAAGATTCTCCTGTCCTAATCCAAGGCTTCCGCCACCGACTAATACGCTGACACGTTTTACAGTCATTTTCGGGTCTCCTACCAGCTGTACCACTTCCATCTTTAATTCTTTCTGGAAAAAATGTGCAAGTTCTTCCAACGTAGTCACCGGAAGTTCATAGACTCCTCCAAACCATCCAAGCTCTCCTTCACATTTTACTCGATACTTTCCCCAGCCTAGTTCTTCGTCAAATCCACGATAAATACCATCTTCCTTGTCCATATGCATATGATCATGGAATCTCCAAATTGCAATATGATTTTCTTCGATCAGCTTCTTTTTTTCGAGGTAAACCGGATCCTCTAAAAGCCATTCTGTATCGTCTGCACCGGAAAACCAGGTTGGTTCATGTGTAATAATAAAGTTTGCGCCAAGTGCTGATGCCTCTTTGATCACGTCAACTGTTGCCATAAAGGTAGTGACCACACCTTTTACTTCCATATCCCAGCTGCCGGTCATTAAATGATCGCATGTTTTATCTTCCGGTAGTGGTTCTACTCCTGTTTTTTCAATGATTTTGTCTACGATTTCTCTTACTGTCATAATCAAATTCTCCTTTGTTTTATAGCATCTTTTATATCATTTTCTCGGTGATTCTGCCTTCATTTTTATATAATTTGTATTTAATATTCTATAATAAAAGGCAGACTGTGCTTTTCAGACTGCTCTTTCTGCAACCTTTTTCACAATCTGCCCTTTTGACATTGCTTTCTTTATTTTTGAGGAATTACTATTTTTCCACTATTACATTCTTTTTAGCCTTTGACTGCTCCGACAACAACACCCTTGACCAGATATTTCTGTACGAATGGGTAGATCAGCATAATCGGAAGAATACCAATCACTGCCATCGCCATACGAATAGACGTTCCAGGCAATTCTATTGCACCTGTTCCGATCAGGGATGCATTCGAATTAGAGCGCATCGCCTGAATGTTATTCATAATCTTCATCAGCAACTGCTGGATACTGTAAAGCTTTTCATTACTGATATAGTACAATCCATTCGTCCAGTCATTCCAGTAGCAGATTCCGGTGAACAAACTAATAGTTGCAACTGTAGGTACCGCAAGTGGAAGCATAACCTTAAAGAAAATCTTTAACTCAGAAGCACCATCTAACTGTGCTGCTTCGATCAGGGAATCCGGAACACTGTTCTGATAATAGTTTTTTACAAGAATAACGTTAAATGCTGTTACCAGATAGTTCGGGATGATCAGTGCCCATATTGTATTTTTAATCTGGAAGAACTTTGTCCACATAATATAAGATGGTACGATTCCGCCATTGAATAACATTGTAAAAAATACGAAGAATGCCAGTGCATTTCTGTATTTAAATGATTTTCTTGACATTGGATAAGCAAGCATTGTAGTAAGTATTACACTGATTGCTGTACCTGCAAATGTTACCAGGAAAGAAACTCCATAGGATCTTACGATCATAACTCCCTGTTTTACCATATAGTAGTAAGCATCAAAGCTCCACTCTTCTGGCAAATAAGTATATCCGTTACGTATCAGAGATGACTCTGATGAAAATGATGCAATTACAATCAGAAGGATTGGCATCATTGCGAACACAACCATCACAGTAAGAAGTACTGTTGCTGTGCGGTTAAAACTTTTACTTTCCGTCATTTTCTGCCCCTCCTAGAATAATGCATTATCAGAATCTAATTTACGTACAATTGCATTTGCAACTAATACAAGAATAAATCCTACCAAAGACTGATATAATCCGGCTGCTGCTGACATACCTACATCGTTTAATTCCATTAATCCACGGTATACATAGGTATCAATTGTCTGTGTTACATTAAATAACGCACCTGAGTTCTGTGGAACCTGATAGAATAATCCGAAGTCTGAATAGAAAATTCTACCGATAGACATTAATGTTAAAGTAATTACTGTTGGTTTTAACATCGGCAGGGTGATCTTAAAGATCTGCTGCATTTTGGTTGCTCCATCAATTGCAGCCGCTTCATAGATAGATTTATCGATACCTGAGATACTTGCCATATATACAATTGACTGATATCCCATATTTTTCCATAAATTTACAATAATAAGGATTGCCGGCCATGCACCTGTGTAAGAATACCATGACACCGGATTTAATCCCAACCCTGCAAGAATTGTTTTATTAATAAATCCTGTATCCGCATTTAAGAATGCATATGCAATGAATCCGATTACAACCCAGGATAAAAGATTTGGTAAAAGTAATGATGCCTGAAAAATCTTTACTCTTTTCCGTTCACCGAGCTCACACATCATAACTGCAATTGCAATCGCTACAATCGTTCCGATCACGATAAACGCAACATTATATAAAATCGTGTTTCGTGTCATGATCCATGCATCTTTTGTTTTAAACAGGAATTCGAAATTCTGAAGACCACACCAGTCACTTCCAAATACACCTTTTCTCAGGCTATAGTTTTTAAAAGCCAGGAAAACACCGAACATTGGTACATAATTGTTGATCAACAGATAAACAATTCCCGGCAGTGCGATCATAAACAGCGGCAGATTTTTAAATTTTGTCTTTTTGCCTTTTGCAATTGCCTTTTCCATTCTAATCTCCATTTCCGTAAAACTGCCGCATCTCTGCGGCAGTTTTCTCTATCTTTGAAACTTTATTACCTAATTATTTCTGAGCTGCCCAGGCATCTAACTGTTCCTGTTTTGCATTTAAAATATCCTGATATCCTGCATCATTTAATGCTTTAACAAATTTGTCGATTTCTGTATCCGGATCCAGGCTTCCGCAGATTAATCCCGGGAGATACTGGGAAACAACGTTCTTAACAGCTGTATACTGTGTCTTTACACTGCTGGAATCAAATGTGAATCCCATTGCAGGTGATGTCTTAGCTGTCTTGTTCTGCTCTAACTCCCAGTCAAGAGATGCCGGATCAGTTCCTGCTGTTGGGTACATTAAGAAGAAGTTACCTAATGTTCCACAGCTTAACTGTGCTGTATATGGTACAGTTGTTGCATCTTCTCCTTCCGGATAAGAAACTGTTCCGTCATCATTCAGGACATAATCTCTTCCCTCAATACCATAGATCAGTAAGTTGATGATATCTGCATCTGTGTAGGTCAGATTTAAGAACTTCATCGCTGCTTCCGGGACATCTGTCGTTGATGCGATCATCCAGCTGACTGCATTCAAATCACCCGTAGAAAGGTATGCATCTCCAATAATCTTTGCACCAATCGGATTGCTGCCACACTGCATCTGAAGAGAGGCTGCTGTGTCAGCTTCCGGATAGCTGTATGCCGCGATGTAGCAGAAATAATTTCCAGAACTCATAAGCTCTGCTGCTGCACTTGTTGTGGTAGCGGCATCCTGCATAACGAGTCCATCATTGTACCAGCTTCTGACAAGATCACATTTTTCTTTGAATAAATCTGTTGAGAATAAATCCTGTACGGTAAGATCATCTCCTACCAAAACACCTGTTGGGCTGTTTCTGTCATCTGTCAGAAAATCAACCTGTCCATAGTTTGTAGAAACACCAACCTCTCCAGCCTGCACCGGAGCAAGTGGGATCATATCCGGATGTGCTTCTTTCACCTGTTTTAAAACAGCTGTCATATCTTCCATGGAATTAACCTGGCTCATATCAATACCAAGTTCATCTGCGATATCCTGTCTGTAAATTACCATTGGTGTCAATGCTACCGGTTTCATAGTTGGTACACCATAGATATTTCCATCTGCTGTACAAGCTGCAAGCCAGTCATCTCCAACAGTATCTTTGATTCCCCGTCCATACTCGTCCAGAAGATCGTTTAATTCATATGTCATATCTGTTGCTACATAGTTGTTGAAATCACCAAGGGATTCAAAAATATCGATTTTCTCTCCACCCTGTAATGCAAGACTTACTTTGCTGGAGTAATCTGAAATTGCCATTGGCTGTAACGTTACCTCTACACCAATCTTTTCTCTTGTAATTTTATTAATTGCTTCTTCTACAACATCAAGATCTTCCTCTGTCGGAATGTTGTTAAATGTGCAATATGCATATGTAACCTGATCGTAATTTCCGTCTGCTTTGCTTCCGCTTTCTGTACCATTCACAGAACCAGAATCATTTCCGCCGCAAGCAGTTAAGCCAAGTGTCATCGCTGCAACTAATACAGCTGCCAGAATTCTTTTGTTTTTCATCTGAAAAACCCTCCTCTTTTTTTGATAGTATCAATTTATCAGATTTATCTCGTTCTTTCTTTCAAAAAAAGGATACATACTTTCAAAAAAAAGAGAACCAAATCTGATTCTCTATTTTTTGCAATATTGATTTGGCGACACGCCTGTATATTTTTTAAATATCGTAGAAAAATAAGTAAAATTGTCAAATCCTACTGTTTCTGCCACATCACTCACACGCTCACCGCGCTCTAACATTCTTTTCGCCTCATCAATCCTGTATTCTGTTATCGTATCTTTGATTGTTCTACCAGTTAATTTCTTATAAGTCTTTGATAAATATTCCGGTGCCAGATAAAACTGTTCTGCAATCTCAGTTCTTCCAATATTTTCTCTGTAATGCTCCCTGATATATTGATCAACCTTCTCGTTGAGACTATAATTCTTTTGGACACTTTCCTCATATTGGAAAGTACAGTCAATCAGATAATTTGTCCACCTTATCATATCCAATACAGATTGCGAAGCTTTCTGACCTAACTGATTTAAGTTATCATCCACAAATAAACCTGATATCTGAATCTCTTTTTTTCCAAAATAAGTATAAACCGCCTGAAGAATTTCCTCTTTCCCTCTGGATAAAACCTGATCACTTAAAGTCTTATCATAAATCCTTTCATGTAGCATTGCTTTCATATAACTTAAAATTTCTAATTTTTTCTTTTCGGATAAAAATTGTTCTATTTTATCAACCTCAAAAACATTTTTAATGTTTTGCTGAATTTCTGCTGCGTCATCCTCCTGAAAATAACTGCCATAAAATGCAACGTTCCTTTCAATCAGATTCTGCTGCCGGTGGAATGTTTTATAAAAATTTTCTATCTTACAAGGCTTTCCTACACACATGGTAATTTCAGATGAAAATAATTTTTTAAAAACTGTGTGTAATAATTTGCAACACTGTTTTAATTCTTCACTGTCTTTTTTCTGGCAAACCGTCGCAACAATATAATAATTATCATAGTCCATTGACACAACCGAGCTATTATCAGGACATCCGCAAAAAATCTCTGAATGAATATTCTCAACTACGAAAAGCATTAGATCCGGGCTCATTTTTGCTCGGTCTTTTTTGATTTCTGTTATCTTGGAAACAATCAGATTATAATCCTGTTCTACGTTAATCTGCAATTTACGGTTTTCGATTTCATTCTTTATAATCTCGTTTTTCCCTGCAATATGTCCCGATAATATTTCACTCCAGAAAGCAACCTGAACATGATTCTGGTTCTCCTTTAACCATTTTCCATACTCACTGTTTTCCTGTAATTTTTGAGTTTCCATGCGTTTTAAAATAATCTTCTTTAAAGCTGCCTCCATAACGTTCACATCAAAAGGCTTTAATAAATACTCACATGCCTGATACTTAATTGCATTGGATGCATAGTCAAAACTCTCATGACAGGTCAAAAGCAGAAAATCTCCCGGAAGCTCTTCTCTCCGAAACCACTCCAGCAAATCGATTCCAGATCCCTGTGGCATCTCAATATCACTGATTACAATATCAATATTATGTTCTTTTAAAATCTCTTTTGCCAGCTGGATATTATAAGCTGTAAATATATCTGAAACACCAAGTTCTTTCCACTTTACTGAATTTTTAATGACATCCACCGTTGCCATATCGTCATCTACAATTAAAACCTGCATTTGCACAATCCTCTTTTGTAATCTTATTAATCCATTTTTATCTGTTTCTGTTCTTTCATTTCCTGTACTGCATGCGCTGGTATCCGGAATGTATTTTTACATCCATGTGGTTCAATATTACTGATTGTAAATAATCCTTCACGCTCATACATAAGTTCCATCATCCGTTTCACACTCTTTAAACCTACACGCTCCCCTGTCTTTGAAATCGTATTTTCCTGATTTTCAAAAAATTGGAGTACTTCTTTAGGATATCCGGCTCCATCATCTTCTACCTCAACATAAAGCATCTCCTCGCCATTTACATCCGCTTTTGATGCTTTGATTAGAATCGTAAGCATCTGATTGATATTTACTGCATACTTATACTCATTTTCTATGATTGTATGGATAATCATCTGTGGAATCTTCCACTCTCTCACTTCCGGATTAATGTCTATATAGTAAAACACGCATCCCGGATATTTCAACTCCTGCATTTCAAAATAATTCTCTACATGTGTTACTTCTTCCTGCAGTGACACTGTATGCAAACCTGCACGGAACATATAGCGTATGTTCTTTGACAGCGCACTGATATAGCTTTCAATTTCTTTATTTTTTCCCTGCTGGCTCAAACTTGAGATTGTGGTCATTGCATTCAGGAAGAAATGTGGTCTTATCTGAAGTTTTATGCATTTAAGTTCTGTTTCCTGCAGATCTATCTGTTTTTCGTAGCTTTGGATTTTTAACTTCATGATCTCATCCATCAGACGGTTAAACGCATCTTTTAATACAATAAATTCATTGCTTTCAAATTCTTTTGTAATACGATATTCTCGATTTCCAGTCTGCATCTGTTCCATGCTTCTCTGCATATGTCCCATTGGTGCAAGCATTTCTCTTCGCAAAAAGTTAATAAAAAACACTGAAAAGCCTGCCAGTATCAGTATTACGAATAATACTAATATCATGTTCCACCGGATTTGTCCAACAACCTGAGACTTACTTACATACGCCGATAACTGCAATTTCCCATCGGCAAGTGTATAATCATTCTTATACACACCGAGACTTTGAGGTGTCGCCTGTAATTCTTTCCCAATTTCACAGGTAAATTCCTGTTTTCCACATCCACCCCATACCTTTTGCTGCTCATCTTTCAATAATATAAAAATTTTCTGCAAATTCTTTTTCGTTACATTGTCCATAAAATGATCAACAGAAATGAAAATACCGGCTGATCTTCCCTGCCATACATACATCTTGGACACATAATTCTGCAATCCAATCCGCACAATCATCCACTCTGCTTTTGCACTACCTTCCTTTGCTCTCTCCAAGGCATATTGACGTAAATCTTCACGTTCCTGATAAGCCATATCGCTATTCTCATAATCCAGACAGCTTCCATATGTACTATCTCCAATCACAACGGCATCCACATACTGATCGTAAGTAATCTGCTCCTGTATAATTTTTTTTATCTCTATGGAAGCATAATATCGTTCTGATTCTTTTTCGCTCTGAAGCATATCATAATCATTATTTTTATAAATCAAACGCTCTAACAGCATGTCTGCATTCTCAAGTTTATTCTCAAGTTCTTTTCCATATAACTGAAGCAGATTTCTGCTACTTGTCTGCATGTTTTCCAAAACTGTGTAATATGAGACACAAATATAGGTAACAATTACAATTCCAAGCAATGCACTTTGAATTACAAACATATGGATTGTCTGACTAACTAACGATTTATTTTTATTCTTTTTCTTCATATTGTGCCTCATTGCAATCTAATCTTTGTTTTTCTTTTCGAATCCGATTAACTTCAGTTCCTATCATACCTTTTTTTATGTTTTCTGAAAAGAATTTTTTAACTGAACAAACTTCTCCAACCTGCCGATATATAAATTATCGAAACAAGTAGTCAAATTTATTTCACGGAGGAAATAAAGATGAACTTAACCGTAAGCAATTATTTTGGCGGAACGATGAATGGATTCTCCACTGCCACGATCAACACAAGAAACACTGGAATTTCCAAAAGCAGTTCCTTTAGCACAGGAAAGTCAACCAAAAAATCTCTTAATTATAATGCAAAACAAATCTCCTCACAGCTTATCCGCGCCACAAAGTCGCGGACTGCCGCTGCGGTTCTCACCAAGGCAAAAAGTACAGTCAATAATTTACAGCACTGCCTCGGAACCGGGGAATATGATGACAGTGAGGTACAGATTGCCCTCGCACACGCAAAAAGAATGGTAAAATGCGCCCAGTCCAAGGTGTCTAATCTGAAACAGGAAGAAAATTTACAGCGGAAATATGAACGTGAAAAATCAGCAAAAGAAATGCAGCAGAAGTCCGAAGTGAAACGCCGCGTCCACCAGAAAGAAAATGATCTGAAACAAAAGATGGCGACAGAGGAGATTCAGCAGGTACAGAAAGAGAAATCAAGACGTCAGGAAATCATCCGCAAACGCCGTATGCACCGCAATGAAGAGCGCAGCAACATCAACGAAGCGGATATGAAATATCTGCAAAATACTATGGATTACAAACACGGCGGTATTTCCACTGCAGCCGGTGCAGCAACCGTCGATCTGTCTTATGTCGGACTGCAGATGAGTGAATTACAGCAGATGGAAGCACAAACGGAAGCTCAGATGAATGCCGAGTTAAATGCCACCGCCGATGCAGGCACTGTAGATACAGCCACCTGCGACAGTGGCTCATCTGCCGCAGCAGCCTCTTTCAATGGAAGCGTCAGCTCTGGAAGTGTTCTATAATTTCACCATGGGAAAATATTTTTAGAATCCCATCTTCATAGCTCACGAAGAAAATAATATTTGTTTATATCGTTTTTCTTTTAATTTACGTTACGAATGACTTGTGAGAGGACGCTTATATTTGCCCAATCAACATCATGAATCGCACCACAAAATCTGCAATTTACGTTATGGAACTTTGGTTGGCTTTGATTTCTGCCGCTCGTATTCTGGATTGACGGATTTTCACAATCTGGATATTGCATGCCACACAGTCTTGGCTTAATAAAAAATAGAACTGATTTGTTTTCAGGATTTTGGGAGCGGCCGGTCCTTAGAAAGCAGACATTGCGATTTCAAAAGCCAATGTAATTGGATTTTGAAATCACGATGGATGCTTTCTTAGTACCGCTGCCAGCAACAACAAGCGGAAGCGTTCCTGAAAACAAACAGTTCTATTTTTTATGTTTATAAATACTTTATAGGCATGCAATTAACATAACCTACGAAAATCCGTAACACCACCTACAAGCGGCAGTTCAAAACCTAAACTCTGGTTTACTCTCTACTTAAATTCCGGTACTGCAGTGGTGTCATCTCAAATGTTTTCTTAAAGGTTCTGTTAAAATGCTCCACATTCTGATAACCAACCGCATAGGAAATATTCTCAACTGTCATGTTGCCATTTTTCAACAACGTCTTGGCACGTTTCATTCTGGTGTGTGCAACGTGTTCTCCAAATGTTTTACCGGATTTATCTTTAATATATTTGGAAATGTATGGTTCTGACAGATGGAACTGTTCTGCCATATTCTCTAATGTTACAGTCTGATAATTTGTCTGGATATAATTTAACATGGAAACCAGACGGTCATCCTGATGATTGTCATCTTTGGTCATCTCCGGAAGTTTGTTGACTGCTACCACAAGCGCATGGATAGACGCCTTGATGATATCCTCATCCATGCCTGCGCCCCAGTAATTCTTTCCGTCGTGGGTGATACCAACATAAGCCATCGCCTTGGAGGATGAACCATGGGACAATGCATGCTCCTCATAAGTGGACAGTTCATAAGTAATTCCAAAATACTGCTTAATCGTGTTACTGATCGCATCCAGACGTCCATTTCCATTAGCATCTACAATCGTCTTTTTCTCTCCATACTGAATCGTTGCCTCTGCCATAATGCCATCATCCTGACGGAAATGACACTCGGAAATCTGGAAGTATGGAGTATAATGAATGTAATTGTCCTCGAAAATCTCGTAAACCCACTGTGGAGACAACTCTTTGTGTTCCTCATCAGATACCTGTTTCACAGCGTAACCAACTTCCTCGCGCATCTTCTCCGGCACAGAAATAGAAAAGTTCTGTTTCAGTATGTAACTGATTCCACCCTTACCGGACTGGCTGTTGATACGGATAACATCGGAATCGTACGTTCTGCCAACATCCACCGGATCGATTGGAAGATATGGAACTGTCCATGTGTTAAGCTTCTTCTCTTCTCTCCACGCCATACCTTTGGCGATCGCATCCTGATGAGAACCGGAAAATGCAGAGAATACCAGATTACCAGCATACGGCTGACGGTCATTTACCTGCATTCTGGTCAGACGCTCATACACTTCGCGGATATGTGGCATATTGGAAAAATCGAGCTGCGGATCAATTCCATAGGAATACATGTTCATTGCGACTGTGATGATATCCACGTTACCGGTACGCTCTCCGTTTCCAAATAATGTTCCCTCGATTCGGTCTGCTCCCGCAAGCAGTCCAAGCTCTGCATCGCTGACACCGCATCCTCTGTCGTTGTGTGGATGAAGGCTTAAAACAACATTGTCACGATATTTCAAATTTTTACTTACATACTCGATCTGGGTTGCGAACACATGCGGCATTGCTGTTTCTACAGTAGCCGGAATGTTGATGATCGCCTTATTCTGTGCAGATGGCTGCCATACATCAAGTACCGCATTACATACTTCCACTGCATAATCCACTTCTGTGCCGTGGAAACTTTCAGGACTGTACTCGAAAGAGAAATCCCCCTCTGTCTCGTCTGCCAGTTTTTTCAGCAATTCTGCGCCATCGACTGCAAGCTGTTTGATCTGCTCTTTGCTCTTTTTAAATACCTGTTCGCGCTGTGCCACAGAAGTAGAATTGTAAAGGTGAATGACTGCATGCGGCGCACCCTTGACCGCCTCAAATGTTTTCTTAATAATATGTTCTCTCGCCTGTGTCAAAACCTGTACGGTCACATCATCCGGGATCATATCACGCTCGATCAATGTTCTCATGAAAATAAATTCTGTCTCAGAAGCTGCCGGGAAACCAACCTCAATTTCCTTGAATCCGATATCCACTAACATCTGGAAAAATTCAAGCTTTTCGTCCAGACTCATTGGCTCGATCAAAGCCTGATTTCCATCACGAAGATCGACGGAACACCAGATTGGTGCTTTTTCAATATGGTCTTTTTTTGCCCAGTCATACTCACAGACCGGCGGCATAAAATATTGTCTTTCATATTTGTTTACGTTTTTCATTTTCAAATTTCCTTTCCTTATTAAAACCCAGCAAAAAACCTCTACGATTCATCCGAATCATAGAGGCGAAACTAATGCGGCATCTTATATGTCATATTAAATATTTGCTTCTCTTCATCGTTTCATTTATCACAAAGAAAGAACCTTATGTTCTGATCATCTGCACAATAAATGTACAAATCTCTGGAAGCATTACCGCAATTCTTTCTTTGCATAAAATACATCAACAAATCTGATGTAATCTTAACACGGTGATAGAAAGAATGAAATGATTAAATTTAATCTCTTTCATTGATGTTTTTTATCACAAAAATCAAATTACATAATCCGAGCACTCCTTCATCTCATAGTCTACGAGATCCTGCAATGTCATATGATCTACCACGTCATTGATTGCTTCGTTCATCTTCTGCCATACAAGGATTGTTGCGCAGTCATGGATTTTTTCACAGGTATTCTCTTCTTCCACGCATGCTACCGGCGCAAGACTTCCCTCTGTCAGTCTGAGAATCATGCCTATTGTATATTCCTCAGGCTTTTTGGTTAATATGTATCCTCCCTGCGCACCACGGATGCTCTTCACGTATTTTGCCTTATTCAAAACAGAGATGATCTGCTCTAAGTATTTATCCGAAATCCCCTGTCTTCTTGCAATATCTTTCAGACTAATCGGTTCTCCGGTATTATTCACTGCAAGATCCAGCATTAATCTTAATGCATATCTGCCTTTTGTTGATACTTTCATAATATATTCCTTCCCGATAAAATTTGTCATTAAAAAAACAAATTTGCACTGTAAAATCATTATATTCAGTATATTCCTCTATTCATACTATGTCAATAGGAATTAAACTGTATCCCTTATGTATTGCCTAAAAAACAAGTTGTCAAAAAAATAACAAGTGTTTTTCCTTGAAATAGGTATTGCACAGTGCTAAAATTTTAACTTGCGTGTTTATAGTTTTTTTATAATTATTTTATATATTTTTTACTGAAAGGATAAATCATCACATGAATGAACTAAGACCAAAACTTTTTGATGTTATGAAAGGTTACACCAGAGAACAGCTCATCAAAGATATTATTTCCGGTATCATTGTTGCGATCATCGCTCTTCCACTCTCCATCGCACTTGCGATCGCATCCGGCGTGGGACCTGAACAGGGACTTTACACTGCCATTATCGCCGGATTTTTTATTTCTTTCTTCGGCGGAAGCCGCGTCCAGATTGGTGGACCAACCGCAGCTTTTGTTGTGATTATCTACGGAATTGTAGAACAGTACGGAACTGACGGACTGATCGTTGCTACGATCCTTGCAGGAATCATCCTTGTGATTATGGGAATCTGCCGTTTTGGCTCCCTGATCAAATACATTCCTTATACCATTACTACCGGTTTCACCTGTGGTATCGCGGTAACTTTATTTGTCGGACAGTTGAAAGATTTCTTCGGTCTTGAAATTGCTTCGGTTCCTTCCGAGTTTTTAAACAAAGTCATTGCTTATGTACAAAATATCAGCACGATCAACCTCACCTCTACAATCATCGGTGTTGTTGCCATTATCATTATGCTGTTCTGGCCAAAAGTAACAGACAAAATTCCAGGTTCCCTGATCGCAATTATTATCACAACTGCAATCGTATATTTTGCAAAACTCCCGGTAAATACAATTGGCAGTGTTTACGGTGAATTAAATTCCGCATTTCCAACCTTCCATGCACCTGCTCTTTCCATGAAGCTTGTGCAGGAAATGATCTCACCGGCATTTACAATTGCGATCCTCGCAGGTATTGAATCCCTGCTTTCCGCAGTCGTATCTGACGGTATGATCGGTGACACACACAAATCTAATGCCGAGCTGATCGGGCAGGGACTTGGAAATATTTTTTCCGGACTTTTCGGCGGTATTCCTGCCACTGGTGCAATCGCAAGAACTGCTGCCAATGTCCGTAACGGTGGTCGTACTCCAATTGCCGGTATTGTGCACTGTATCACCTTAACGATCATTCTTCTGGTTTTGATGCCGCTTGCTGCATTGATCCCAATGACCACTTTAGCCGCTGTTCTTCTTGTGGTTGCCGCAAATATGGCGGACTGGACTTCTTTCTTCCGCCTTTGCAAAACTGCACCAAAGAGTGACATCATCGTTCTAGTTGCGACCTTTTTCTTAACGGTATTTTTTGATCTGGTAGTTGCAATTGAAATCGGTGTTGTACTTGCTGCATTATTATTTATGAAACGTATGGCGGAAACCGCCGATATCAAAGCATGGAAATACACCGACTCCCCTGACATCACTCCGGGTGAGGCAGAAAAACTCCGTGATATTCCACACTCCATCAGCGTATTTGAAATCTGTGGTCCAATGTTCTTTGCTGCTGCCGACCAGATTGTAAATATTAACAGCCATCACCACACCAAGGTTGTTGTCATCCGTATGAGAAACGTTCCTGCGATCGACGCAAGTGCTATGCATTCTTTGCATGAACTTGCAGACCGTGCAAAACGCAAAAATATCACACTGATATTCTCACACGTAAATGAACAGCCTATGCATGTTATGGAAAAAGATGGATTTGTGGAACTTATTGGAAAAGAAAATTTCCATGAAAACATTGTTGATGCTCTCGATTACGCAGAGCAGCTTGTGAAATAAACCGGAGTTTAACTTACCATAGAGCAGCAGATTTTGTGGTGCTTTTATAGGCTGTGATTGGGCAGATATAAGCGTCCTCTCGCAAGTCGTGATTTTATCGGTTTATGAAAAGAAAAACGGTACAGACGAAATATGATGTTCCTGTTCGCCGGGCATTCCGATAAGCCTCTAAAGAGTCTTATCTCCATGGCTCACAAAGGAAATCATATTTGTCTGTACCGTTTTTCTTTCATTTACGCTGTGAATGACTTATGAGAGGACGCTTATATTTGCCCAATCAACATCATGAATCGCACCACAAAATCTGTAATCTACGTTATGGAACTCTCGGAGTTTCATCTTTGGGTTCTGCCGCTCGTATTCTGGATTGACGGATTTTCACAATCTGGATATTGCATGCCACACAGTCTTGGCTTAATAAAAAATAGAACTGATTTGTTTTCAGGATTTTGGGAGCGGCCGGTCCTTAGAAAGCAGACATTGCGATTTCAAAAGACAATGTAATTGGATTTTGAAATCACGATGGATACTTTCTTAGTACCGTTGCCAGCGACAACAAGCGGAAGCGCTCCTGAAAACAAACAGTTCTATTTTTTATTTTATAAAGTTGTTATGCATGCAATACAGTAGCTCTGGAAATCCGTAACACCACCTGCAAGCGGCAGTTCATAAGTTAAACTCTGGTTTACGAACTAAGTGGTTGGATTTTCTTTCTCGTCTTTTACTACAAGGTTTACGGAATCAATTCCACTCACATTGACATTGCGATTTACTTTTGCGTCATAGGTATCCGCTTTTACGATATCTGCAAGGTCAATGCCGGTAGCTTCTTTCATACTCTCAAAAAGCTTTGCCATGACTGCCGGAACATTTCCTGCAACCTGCTCAACACCATTGTTGCCACCATCGCCACCGATAATCGTAATTTTGTCGATCTGACCTAATGGCTCTGCAATCTTTGCAGCAACATCCGGAAGAACTTTGATCATCATCTCGGCTACAGCTGCTTTGTTGTATTTTGCATATGCTTCTGCCTTTTTCTCCATCGCTTCTGCTTCCGCAACACCCTTTGCCTGAATGGCTGCTGCTTCGGCTTCACCTACCGCACGAATACCTTCGGCTTCCTGCTCTTTGGCAAAGCGGTCTGCTTCCGCCTGCGCTTTTCTTGCTTCTGCCTGACGCTGTGCCTCAAACTGTTTTGCCTCGGCTTCTTTCTGTCTCTGATAGAGTGCCGCATCGGCTTTCTGCTGTGCTGCATATTTATCTGCTTCCGCCTGTTTCTTAACTTCTGCCTCAAGAGCCTGCTCTTTTACTGCAACCTCTTTCTGTTTTAACTCAATCTCACGTTCCTGTTTTGCAATATCTGCATTGGCAGTTGTTACCTCAATGGTCTTACGCTGTTCCTCTTTCTGAATCTCATAAGCTGCATCTGCCATAGCTTTTTTCGTATCTGCTTCCTGCTGTAACTCTGAACGTTTGATTGCAAGTTCATTCTGTTTCTTTGCAATCTCTGTCTGAGCCGCAACTGCTGCATCATTGGATTCTTTGTCTGCTGCTGCCTGCGCAACTTTGATATCTCTTTCACTTTCTGCTCTGGCAATTGCTGCTGCCTTTTTAATTTTTACGATATTATCAATACCCAGGTTCTCGATAACTTCATTTCCATCTACGAAGTTCTGTACGTTAAAGCTGATAATATCCAGTCCCATAGCTGCAAGGTCAGGTTCCGCATTCTCTTTTACAAGGGTTGCAAACTTCTGTCGGTCAGAAACCATTTCTTCCAGCTTCATCTTACCTACGATCTCACGCACATTACCTTCGAGAACTTCTCTTGCCACGCCTGCTATGTATTCTGTATTTTTATTCAGGAAGTTTTCTGCTGCAAGTCTTAATTTTTCAGATTCATTACTGATTTTAACGTTAACCGTTGCGTCTACATTAATATTAATGTAATCTGCTGTCGGCACTGCATTGCTGGTTTTGACATCAATTGGGATCAGTCGAAGATTCAACTTATCAAGACGTTCAAAAAACGGAATACGGATGGCTGCTTTTCCGATTACGATTTTTGATTTTTTCTTAATACCGGAAATAATAAATGCCATATCCGGTGGTGCCTTCACATAGCCGACGGCTAAAAAAATGACAATGAGTGCAATCACCACAATTGCGATAATTGCAGAAGCTGGAATCAATTCTAACATCTTAATCCTCCTTGTTTGCGAAGCAAATCCCATTTTACAAAGTAAAATTTGTTCCCCTGAACGAGGAGAGGATTTAGCCTCCTTGTTTTAACATTTGTATGATATTTTTTATTATAAATGACTTAATGTTAGAATCCTATACATTTAACCTTAAAGATTTCTTAATTTTTCATCCTATCACAGATACCCATATTTTTTCCGTTTTGTCCACTGATAATAAACCGACACAAAAACTGCCAGAAATTCCGCAACCGGAATTGCGAGCCAGACACCGGTAAGTCCAAGAATATTTGGCAGAATCATCAGTGACAGGATAATAAATACACACGTTCTGCCAAACGAAATAATGGCTGACGTTTTTCCATCGGATAAGGCTGTAAACAACGAAGACGAAAAAATATTAAATCCGCTGAACAAAAACGACAATGCAAAAATACGCAGCCCCTCAGATGCCATGACATAAGTTTCCCCGCGGTCTTGAACAAAAATGGATGCAATGCCATCCGAGAGAAGCCATGAGAAGAAGGCAATAACTACCGAGGATGCAATCACAAAGCAATTACATATTTTGTAAAGACTTTTCAACTGGTCACGGTTTTTCGCTCCATACTGAAAACCGATGACAGGCGCAACACCGATGGAGAATCCAAGGTAGAGCGAGTTAAACAGAAACTGAGCATACAAAATAATTGTGATGGCAGCAACTCCGTTTTCTCCTGCAATGCGCATTAAAATAATGTTGAATAAATACGTGATGATCGCATTTGCCAGATTGCTGACCATCTCTGAAGAACCATTAAAACAAGACTGTTTTAAGGTTGCCCCATGAAAATGGAACGGCACAAAATGCAATTCACCCTTGAAAAAGAAAAAGTATACGGTTCCTACAACGGCAGGAATCATCTGTCCAATTCCGGTTGCAATCGCAGCTCCTTCAATTTCCATACCGCAGACCGCAAGAAAAAAATAATCAAAAAAAGCATTCGCAAGCCCGGCGATCACAGTAAGCACCAGACCAAGACGCGGTTTTCCTGCTGTGACAAAAAAGGATTGGTACAACGACTGTAACATACATGCCGGAGCAAACAATACAAGATAGATCAGATAGGCATTACAGTAATCTAAAATACGTTCACTGGAACCTAAAAACAGACTGATCTGATTATGAAAAAGTAATGTGGCGATCATCAAAAGTACACTGAGCGCCACTCCGACTGCAGTGAGAAACGAGAAGTCCTCCATGGCCTCTTCTTTTTTCCCCTCCCCAAGTTTTTTACTGACAACGGCACTTCCTCCTGTCGCAAACATGATTCCGACTGCCAGTAAAAGATTGAAAACCGGATATACAATATTTGCCGCAGAGAGTGCCTCACTGCCAAGATATCTTGAAATAAAAATTCCATCCACAATCGTATAACACGACATAAACATCATCATAACCATGGATGGTAATGCAAATTTTAACAATGAAATCGGTGTAAATTTCTGACTGATTGACTGTGACATACAAAATCCTTTCGTAAAATTCTATTCATATTAAGTAATCTTAATCTGTATCATTATGGTACGCATCCAAATAATCATTGGCATTTCAGCGCACAAATGCTATCATAAACTATATGGTAACAATATAGTCAAGTGCAAATTTTAAAACGTTTCCATCCTCAATGACACAGTACTTTTTAAGCTTTATCATTGTTAATCTGGACATAAGGAGATACCGTATGGATCACAACAAATACATGACTACAGGCGAGTTTGCAAGGCGCATGGGTGTGACAAAAAATACCTTGTTTCATTATGATAATATCGGTTTATTTTTACCGGAAATTGTGGATACCAACGATTACCGCTATTATTCCATTTACCAGATGGAAGTATTTGACACAATTATCATTTTGAAAGAGATGGGCATGCCGTTAAATGAAATCAAAGAATTTATGGATCATCGAAGCCCGGAAAGCCTGATGGAACTTTTTGAAAAAGAGGATAAAAAAATCACAGAACAGATCAAACGATTAAAATACCAGCAACAGTTTATCCGTGGCAGAAAAGAAAAAATGAAGGGAATCTGGAGCATTGACTTTGAGCACGTTTTCCGAAAGCAATTTCCGAACCGCTACTATATTTATGAGGAAATCCGAGATGAAACGGATGCAGGAATCCTGAAAAAGACGAATGAATTTATCACTGAATTCGAGCGCAGAAATTATCAGATGGATTATGAGATCGGCTATATCCAGAATGAGAACGATATTCTGTCCGGTGTTTATGACAATTACACAAATGCGGTCATCCTTCCATTTAAAAAGCCAAAAGGTATGGACTATCAGATACTCAAAGCCGGTGAATATCTGACGGGCTACCATAAAGGCCATTGGAATACGATCGGGGCCGCGTATGAACGACTGCTGGAATATGCCAGATGTAGGCAGATAAAAATAGATCACATTTTTTTAGAAACATATGCCGTCAATAATCTGATGGCAGAATCGATTGAAGATTATGTGACGGAAATTGGTGTCAGAATCATTTCTTAAATGTAAAAGCAGGGCATCCCCTGCTTTTATTAATCCTTATATAAGATCTTCTCTAATTCTGCTGTCGTCTTAAGATAGTAATCACAGTATTTTTGCATATACTCCCGCACGACCGGAATCTGGTTATCCGACCAGCCAGCACAGGCAAACGGAACGCCACACGCTTTTGCCATGTCATAGCCGGGTTTTAAATCATCCACCATGAGAAGTTCCTCCGGCTTTAAATTCAGAATACGCATGGTTTCCTGCAATGCATAGGGATGCGGCTTTCTTTTCCCCTCCGGACATGCCCAGTCGAAAATAAGTTCCGGCGTCGGCAGTCCTGCCGCCTCGTAATCTCTCAAAATCGTCTTTCGCATGGAATGGGAAGACACACAGATTTTGCCACCATTTTCCATGTAAGTATGCAGTATCTCCGGCAAACCCTCATAGACAGCCGGGATTGTCACTGCCGCCGCACGTTCCCACTCTGCCTCCTGATACCTGATCTCCTCCGGCGTATAGTGCAAAATGTCCGCGCACATCTCATAAAATCCCGGATCAAAATTATACTCCACAAACTGTTCATAGCTCATAGTCGTGCCACGCAGATCTTTCAGTGACCGCAAAAATGCCGGGAAATTAATCTCCGGTGTACTTTTTACAACCGTGTCATCGTGATCTAACACAAGGCATCTGACTCTTAGTTCTCGTTGCTTCTTCTCAGACATTTTTAATCGTTCCTTTTCAATGATTTCTGAGTTTTCCCGCCAGATAGAGCAGTACATCTTTACGTGTGACAATCCCAATAAAAATGCCATTGTCATCTACTACAGGAACAAAGTTCTGGTTCGTGATCTTCTCAAATAAATCTTCCATGGATTCCGAGATTTTTACTGCCTCGTTGTCTCTTCGCCTCTTTACATCTGTAATTCGGATTTTTTCCATGCGATGGACATCCGGAAAATCTTTTTCCTTCATCTCCCACAGCAGATCCCCCTCCGTGATCGTACCGATATATTTTCCATCAAGCGCCAGCAGTGGAATCGCACTGTAACCGTGATACTCTAACTTTTCTACGACCTGTCGTAAAGTATCATCCTCCTCCACATGTGCCACCTCTTCTTTTGGTGTCAGAAAAAATAATATATTCATCTTTTGCACCCTCTCCTGTTCTTCTCTCTTGCACTCATTATATCATGAAGCAAAGCTTCATGATCAACATTCGTCGCTCGCCGAACGCATGAATTCGTTCTTCTCACTTGCACTCATTGTATCATCAAGTACTTATATACACCAGTGAAAAGAATATGAATTTTTTATTCCTTGACAAATTTGTTCTTTTTGTATAATCTATTTTTAAAAGGTCTAATTTTAGACTTATTGTAAATAATAACCAAAAGTAAATCAATTTTTCGTAGGAGTGTATCAGTCTATGTTTCCTTCTGAATTATTAACTGCAAATAAAAAAATCATGCATGTTTATGAGTCTTTTTGCACGCCTCTCTGCAGGAAGTACCAGCTGAACCAGAGCGATCTGGATCTGATTTTATTTATCGCTAACAACCCAATGTATAACACCGCAAAGGATGTCTGTGAAATCCGTGGGATCAAAAAAGGCATTGTCTCGGTAACAACGGAACGGCTCGTCCAAAGCGGCTATCTGATCAGAAAAAATGACATTCATGACCGAAGAATCCAACGGTTATGCCTCACGGAAAAATGCCAGCCTATAATAGCAGATGGCAGAGAGATGCAGACGCATTTTTTTACCTCCATCACCTCCGGGCTGACAGATGAAGAATTGAAACTTTACCAGAAATTATCGGAAAAGATCCGTGATCAGGTGATCAAATTAGAAAAGGAGTTGTAAAATTATGATAACATTTATCGTATGTCTGCTCGCCGGACTGGGAGCAGGACTTGGAACCGGCTTTGCCGGAATGAGCGCAGCGGCTGTGATCAGCCCGATGCTTATTGCTTTTTTACATATGGACGCCTATCAGGCAATTGGAATCGCACTTGCCAGCGATGTCCTTGCGAGCGCAGTTTCCGCTTATACTTATGGAAAAAATAAGAATCTTGATATCAAAAATGGACTTGTGATGATGTTCACCGTCATGATTTTTACCTTTATCGCAAGTTATCTGGCAAGCTTTATCCCAAGCACAACCATGGGCGGTTTCTCCACATTTATGACAATGTTACTCGGTATTAAATTCATCGTAAAACCCGTTATGACAACCAAAGAAACGATGGCTGCCACCGATCCGAAAAAACGGATCATCCAGTCCATCATCTGTGGAATTATCATCGGATGCATCTGCGGTTTTGTCGGTGCCGGAGGCGGAATGATGATGCTTCTGATCCTGACATCCGTTCTGGGCTACGAATTGAAAACGGCAGTCGGAACCAGTGTTTTCATTATGACTTTCACCGCCCTGACCGGAGCACTCAGCCATTTTGCGATCGGAGGCACTCCTGATGTGGTTGTCCTTATTCTCTGCATGGCCAGCACACTGATTTTTGCCAGAGTTGCCGCTGTTCTTGCAAATAAAGCACCGGCAAAATTGTTAAATCAGGCGACTGGTGTGATCTTAGTGATCCTCGGTGCTGCGATCATTGCTGTGCAGTATGTTTTCTAAAAATCAGATCAACATAATGCTGTGCATTATGCCGGTTATCTTCCACTTCCTCTTCTGTGAGCTGGCGTACTACTTTTGCCGGATTTCCGAATGCCATGGAATTATCCGGGATGACCATTTTCCCGGTGACAAGTGCACCAGCTCCGATGATGCAGTTCTTTCCGACGACTGCACCGCTCAGTATAATGCTTCCCATTCCCACAACGGTATTATCTCCAACCGTACAACCATGGACTACCGCATTATGTCCGATGGACACACCTTTTCCGATGTGGATGGAATGTCCTTCATCCGTATGCAGTGTGCTGTTATCCTGCACATTGGAATTGTCATCGATAAAAATGCTTCCCGTATCGCCACGCACCACTGCATTATACCAGATTCCAACGTTCTCCCCTAATGTTACATCCCCGACAACATGTGCGCCCGGGGCAAGATATGTACGTCTGTTCATATTCGTTCCACTCCCTGACCTTCTAAAATTATATTCCTCCTCTCAAAAGTATCATGTTTCATAAAACTGTCAATATAAAAATAGAAAAAAGTCCCATAAGGCTTGAGTGAAAAAGTAAATTCCGCACGGAAACTTAAATTCCATACGGAAGACTAAATTCTATATTTTAGGGTTTGACGAAATG
>OAUU01000039.1_pt1 | contig 143536 bp, 117 predicted proteins | sample 1501381 | NCBI WGS metagenome assembly OAUU01 (sample SAMEA2580057, study PRJEB22360) | human gut metagenome | reverse complement strand
TCCAGACAGGAAAACGATATAATTGTGACCTGTCAGCATCCTATAATATAGGAGCGAGATATTTTGTCAGAGAACTTTTAAAACCCCTTCCGGCAACGGAAAGGTCTTTACTGGAGGCAAAAGTCCCTCCTGTAAAGCGTAGAACCTCATGCGTTTATGCAGATCTGAGGAAACTCCATTCAGAAATGGAACTCTTAAAAGCAGCATAGATACAGGCAGATATACAGCGGACTACCTGTAATGTGGGAACCAGCCATATCTGGCATGGAAAAAGCACATAACTGTGCAGACCTAAGTTACAGGCGTATCCGCCGATATTTAGTCTGACGCCTAAAGCGTCCGGAAGCACGTGACTTTAGCCATGTGAGGTTCACACCTCTAAAAGTGATATTAAGGCAGCCGAAATCCTTTTGGCAGCTAAAGAATTCCGTGGAGCAAATAATCGGGCATATTATGGGATTTACCATGCAATATTAGCTGTGCATGCGCTGGATGGTAATGCGTATAAAAGACATAAAGATGCTCTGGCGAATTTCAATAAGAATTATGTAAAAACGGAGATTTTTCCGAGAAAGCTTGGAAAGAAAATTGTTGAATCAGAAGAAATCCGTCATGCCAGTGATTATGATGATTTCTATATAGCGACAAGAGAAGAGGCTGAGGAACAGATCCAGACAGCAAAAGAGTTGGTATCACGTGTAGAAGAATATGTACAGGCAAGATGGAAGAAAGAGTCTGAAAAAACTGTTCGAAATGCGGAATACCTGGATATGATAGACAGAGGAATTGCTCAGTTATCAGCAGGCAATGGGCAGGAACATGAGCTGAACGAGACAGACTGTGGTTGTCTTACAACATAAATGGGAATGGATTTCTTTGGACCATCACCTGTAGAGGCCATTATGAAGATTAATTAGAAAAAGGACTGGGATCATAATAATATGGTTCTGGTCTTTTTGCGGTAGAAACGTGTTGCTGAATATAAAGAAAGTTAGATTTAAAAAATTATGATAAAGAAAATGTAGTGAGGAGGATAGTATGCCATCAAAAGCGTATAAAACATTCCAAAAAAATCTTAATCAGGTGAATAAATTAATTGAAACATATAATCATGAATTGGAAAGAAACTCAGGAAGAGGAAAAAAGAGCCTTGATCATTTGACTAGGGCTGGATTGATTTTTTTATGTTCATCTTTTGAAGTATATGTAGAATCTGTTATTTACGAAACGGGGAATTTCATAACAAGAAAAATATATCAGCCTAAAAAATTGCCCATGGAAGCAAAGAAAACTATTTCAGATGCTGTGAAAAAAGAAAAAAATGATATTTCGCCAATTTTATTTTACGATGATTGGAAAGAATATTATAGAAAATTAATATATTATGATATTAAGAAATTAAATACACCAAAAGTACAGAATATACAACAGTTATTTAAAAATTATTTTGGAATTAGTGAAAATGAGATTGATGATACGGCATTTCCATTTAAATCTTTGGATGATATTATTTCTACGAGGGGAGATGTTGCGCACAATATATATAGTGAAAAATATTTAAGGAAAGGTAAGTTATTAGAATATGTCGATACTATAAAAGCTTGTGTATTAGAAATGGATAAATTATTATATAAGTAAAGAATTTACGGCTAATTGCCAACACATAAATAAGTAATATTCTAATATGATGAGTTACCCATTTGTCGAGTAACTCATCATATTATTATGAAATTATATCGGCATTTATGAATTTAAATTTCTATATCGCCTATATTCTAACGGTGACATAGAAAATCGTTTTTTAAAAACCAATGCAAATTTACTTTGATTCATGTAACCGACCTGTTCTGCTATTTCTGCAACAGAGCGTGTAGTAGATACAAGTAATTCCGCAGCTCGTTTCATTCTACATTCACGCAGATAAAAAGATATGTTCTGACCAAAAACTCCTCGAAAATAATTTTTTAAGCTAGTTTCACTAACAGAAAATTGCGCTGCTAATTCCCATGCTGGATGATGTTGACGTAAATCAGAAGTAATAATTTTTTCAACACGTTTTGCGATATCTACCTGCGTTTCAGTAAAGAATGTGCAGGCTTGTGATGGGGGAATATCGTTAAGGTTTTGCATCAGCGAAAACAATGCCAGAGCATAGAACTTCATTTGAGAAATTGAAAATGGGGGTGCAATATCCAAAAGTCCCCAAAGTTTCGTCAATATTTCCTCGACTTCAGGAGCAACCGTCGAAATATAGGTATTACCATCAGGGCAAAAAAGTTCAATGATTTTGTGAAAGTCAATGCCGAACTCTTTTTTTATCCATGCACTTTCTGATGTCAGCGTATCAGTATCAACGAAAAGTTCCATTCCTTCATAGATACGGCGAGGATAGACATATTGTTTTTGTGCGAAACGCTCTGTGAGAGAAATTTCTCTATCTTTCACATACACAAAGTTTTCGTTATTCAAGACAATCTCACAACGCCCGGTCACACAATAGTTTAGAAGTAATGGACCTTTTTCAATGGAGCTATCTTCACAGAAATTGGGTGCTACCCATGTAGGAGAATTTACGAAGATATAAGCAATAGTAAGCCCGGAGAAAAGCGGGAAAAAAGTCATCGATCCTTTTCCATCTTTGGTTTTCATAAGTAGTTCTGCGCTGAAATCACTGCGTTTTATTGAAATACCAGGAATTTCAATACATTTTCTTATAATATCATCAATCTTCATTTTAGCTCCTATCACTCAATTATCGCACTTCTTACATTTGTTTTTAATTATATTATAGGTTTGGAAAAGGAGTCAGTCAACAGAAAAACTCGTTGCTGTTTGGAGCTAAAAAGCTAATTGGTTGTAGAGAGGCATGACTAACTGTGTTATCTTAGAAAGAGGTTAGAGTTTGCTAACCAACAAATGAATGGAGGTATTCGTTATGAACAACAAGTTACAAGCAAAGGATCTGATTAACCTGGGTCTGTTCACCGTTCTCTACTTTGTGATTGGTTGTTGTGTCGCCATTCCTATTGGGTTTGTGCCTATCTTTTTGCCAATCCTCGGTGCCTTGTGGTCTTTGATTACAGGTATCCCCTTCATGCTGTTCCTGACAAGAGTAAAAAAATTCGGCATGGTTACGATTATGGGGATTTTGAGCGGTTTACTGATGGGCCTGACCGGCATGGGTTTCTGGGGTGTACCAATGGGTCTGATCTTTGGCGTTCTGGGAGATTTGATTTTGAAATCCGGCGGTTATAAAAGTGCTAAAAAGAGCCTGATTGGTTATGCGGTATTCAGTCTTTGGATGGTTGGTACATACATTCCGATGTATTTTATGGTAGAGGACTCCTGGACCAGTTTTGCGGCCAGCTTCGGTGAGGAATACGCTGACCAGGTGATGGCTGTCATGCCCATGTGGAGCATTGTTCTGGTAATTGCCGGAATTTTTGTCTTTGCAATTTTTGGCGGCCTGTTAGGTAAGGCGCTTCTGAAAAAACATTTTGTTAAAGCGGGAATTGTGTAATGGACGGGGTATCATTCTCTGCGACGACTGAAAATAGAAAAGGGATATTGCTTGACCCTCGTACAAAGCTTCTGTTGTTGTTGACGATTACAACTCTGATGTTCAGCACCAGCAATGAGGGGATTATGAACATTGTCAAGCCCTGTTTAAGTCTTGTCCCTTTTGTACTGATTTTATCAGAACATCGCTTCAAAACAGCCGGAAAATATTTACTGCTCTATGTAGCCTGCTTTGCATTGGAACGGATTGCCCTTGTATATTTAAGCGGCTTGCTTTCTTTCATTGTGATGGCAGTTACATCCATTATGACACGGTTTGCGCCTGGCATCATGACTGGTGCATGGCTGATCTCCTCGACTTCCGTCAGCGAGTTTATCGGCGCTATGGAGCGTATGCACATCACAGAAAAAATCGTCATCCCCATGTCTGTGATTTTTCGCTTTTTCCCTACAATCAGCGAAGAATATCAGGCGATCCGGGATGCCATGAAAATGCGGGGTATCCGCTCCGGTGGGAGACATCCTTTGCTGATGGTGGAATACAGGCTGGTTCCTTTGATGGTATCCGTTGTAAAGATTGGTGACGAACTTTCTGCTGCTGCGTTGACACGGGGGCTGGGTGCCCCTGTTAGACGCACAAATGTATGCCAAATTGGTTTTCATTTTCAAGATGTAGTTGCCGCCCTATTCTGTATTCTCTGTTTTATTGTATTTCTGCTTCAGAAACAACTTGTCTTTTGAAAGGGGGTGAGCCTGTGATACGGATTGACCATGTGACCTTCTCTTATGGAGAAGAAAGCGAGAGTGCCGGTGGTGTTCAGGATATAAACCTGAACATAGAGGATGGACAATTTATTGTACTTTGCGGCGAAAGCGGCTGTGGGAAAACAACAATTACCCGCCTGATTAACGGCCTGATCCCTCACTACTATGAGGGCAAAATGAGCGGAAATGTTTGGGTGAATAAGGCAAAGATTTCGGAGCAGCCCCTTTATGATACTGCAAAAATAGTTGGTAGCGTATTTCAAAATCCACGCTCTCAATTTTTTAATGTGGACACGACCAGTGAAATTACATTCGGATGTGAAAATCTCGGCCAGCCAGAGCGAAGTATTCGAGAACGATTAGAAAAAACCGTCCAGGATTTTCATTTGGAGAAACTGATGGGGCGCAATATTTTTCACCTCTCCGGGGGAGAAAAACAGAAAATCGCCTGTGCCGGGGTGTCGATTATGGAGCCTGATGTACTTGTTATGGATGAACCATCATCTAACCTCGATGCTTCTTCTATTCTCGATTTGAGATCCATACTTGCATTTTGGAAGTCGCAGGGAAAAACAATTATCGTGTCAGAACATCGGCTTTACTACCTGCGAGGCCTTGCGGATCGCTTTATTTATATTACTGCCGGACAAGTGGAAAGGGATTACTCTGCGGCAGAGTTTGAGCAACTTACAGAGCAGCAAAGAGCCGATATGGGACTTCGCACCTTTATTCTTGAAGATTTGCTACCGCCCGAAATATCACCGCAAATCGGAGAACAAATGCAGCTTCGCAATTTCTGTTTTGCCTACAGAAACGAGCCGGAAACGCTTCACATTCATGAAAGCAAAATTCCGGCGAACCGTATTGTAGCGATTATTGGAAATAATGGAGCTGGAAAATCGACTTTCTCCCGGTGCTTTTGCGGTTTGGAAAAGCGGTGCGGCGAAGTTATATGGAATGGAAAAGCCTACCGTCCCAAAGACAGGTTGAATACCTGCTATATGGTAATGCAGGAAGTCAATCATCAGCTTTTTACGGAAACGGTGTTAGATGAGGTTTTAATCAGCATGGAGGACGAAAGCGAGGAGCAGGCAGAAAAAATCCTTGCCGAGTTAGATTTGACAGATTTCAAAGACAGACACCCTATGTCCCTCTCCGGCGGTCAGAAACAGCGGGTAGCGATTGCCTCAGCAATCGCGTCTAAACGCTCTATTTTATTTTTTGATGAACCGACCAGCGGCCTTGATTATAAGCACATGAAAGAGGTTGCAAATGTCCTGCGACAAGTCAGGGACACGGGTATTACCGTGTATGTCATTACTCATGACCTTGAGTTGATATTAGACTGTTGTACGGATATTGTCCATTTTGAAGATGGTTCTATCATCGACCAATTTCCAATGGATGCGGATGGACTTGAAAAAAATAGAAACTATTTCATAAAGGGGGTATCTGTAAAGTGAAAGAAGAAAAGAAAGAGTCGCCCATAGGCGTCTTATGGGGATGGGGCAAACCTTATCATGGAAAATTCATCGGCAGTATTATTCTTGCGGTATTAGGCGTGGCCTGCCAGATGGTGCCCTATTTCTGCGTGGCGCATATTGTCACAATGATGTTGTCTGGGGAGCAGACCTTTTCTCGATATGTGACCGCTGGCATTATTGCATTGTGCGGCTACTTGGGAAAGGTGCTGTTTTCCTGTCTTTCTACAACAATTTCCCACACAGCGACCTATTACACGCTGCGCGATCTGCGGGAGAATATCACCGCAAAGTTGGTCCGCATCCCGATGGGAACGATTTTAGATACGCCGTCCGGCCAGTATAAAACAACGATTGTTGACCGGGTGGAAGGTATGGAGCCAACCTTCGCGCACCTGATCCCGGAAATGACCGCAAATGTGCTGGTGCCGATTGTGATCGCCGTGTACCTGTTCCTTTTGGACTGGCGCATGGCGCTCCTGTCCCTTGTTACGCTGGTGGTGGGCCTTGCTGTCATGTCTGCCGGTATGAAGAATTATCCCGTCAAATGGGAAGGCGCAGTCAAGGCTGGAAAGCTGATGGCAAACGCCATTGTAGAGTACATCGGCGGAATTGAGGTGGTAAAGGCGTTCAGCCAGTCCGCCGGTTCCTACAAAAAATATTCTGACGCGGTGAATTATAATGCCAACTACTATGTGGACTGGATGCGGGAAAACCAGAAAACCATGAGCGCCTACAACGCCATCCTGCCCTCAGTGCTGATTTGCGTGCTGCCCTGCGGTTTTGCATTCTGGCTCTCCGGCAGTCTGGAGCTTTCCACCTTCCTGTCCATTGTGATTTTCTCGCTGGGGCTGATTGGGCCGATTATTGCGGCCTTTACCTTTACGGACGATTTGGCTGTACTGGGGACAAATGTGGAAGAAATCAGCCAGCTTCTGAACGCCGAAGAACTGAACCATAAAGAAACGCCGATCAAGTTGGAAAATACCGGAATTTCTCTTAGGTCTGTGTCGTTTTCCTATGACGGGACAACAGAGGTTTTGCATGATGTGAATCTCGCCATCCACCCCGGAACCATGACCGCCCTTGTAGGGCCGTCCGGCTCCGGCAAGTCTACGGTGGCGAAGCTGATTGCCGGGTATTGGGATGTTACATCCGGCAGCATTACCCTCGGCGGCCATGAGCTGAAGGATATGCCGCTGTCTGAAATTGCAGACCAGATTTCCTATGTATCTCAGGACAACTACCTGTTTAACCGCAGTATCCGCGAGAATATCCGCATGGGAAGACCCAGTGCCACGGACGCAGAGGTGGAGCAGGCAGCCAAACAAAGCGGCTGCGACGCCTTTATCCGCAAGCTGGATAATGGCTATGATACGGTTGTCGGCAGCGCCGGTTCCCATCTTTCCGGCGGTGAACGCCAGCGGATTGCCATCGCCCGCGCCATGCTGAAAAATGCGCCGGTTGTCATTTTGGACGAGGCAACTGCCTATATCGACCCAGAGAATGAGGCGCTGGTGCAGAAAGCCATTTCCACTTTAACTGTCGGTAAGACCCTGATTGTGATTGCACACCGGCTGTCTACCATTGTTGGCGCAGATAACATCGTTGTGGTGAAGGATAGAACCATCCACGCACAGGGTACGCATGAGAAGCTGCTGGAAACCTGCCCCCTCTACCGGGATATGTGGCAGGCGCACATCGGCGCGAAAGACCAGATGTAAGGGGGTGTTGTCAGATGTATGGAACATTGAAAAAAATCTTTGCTTTTGCAGGCAGCAAAAAGGGGCTTCTAAAAAAATCCCTGTTATTCTCATTCCTGTCCGGGCTGTTTTCAGCCATGCAGTTTGCCGCCCTCTTTGTAGTGATCGGCGCGTTAGTATCTGACAACCGGGACGGAAAGTTTATCTGCATTTCGCTGGGAATTATGGCCGTTTCCCTCATTGGGCGTATCATCATGACCTATTTCTCCACGATGGAGCAGACAGAAACCGGCTATTGCATGGTGGCGGAAAAGCGTATCCACATCGGAGATCGGCTGCGCTACATCCCGATGGGCTACTTCAACAAGAATAGTATCGGGAACATTACCGCCATTGTCACAACAACTTTGGGCGATGTAGAGAACTCAGCAGCCCGTGTTCTGGTGTCAGTGCTGGGCGGTTTTTTCAACTCGGTTGCTCTCGTCATCGTCCTGTTGGTATTTGACTGGCGGATCGGTCTTGTGGCCGCTGCCGGTGTCCTGATTTACCTTGCGGCGGCGGAACTGGCGCTTCGCAAATCTGCCGCGCTCAGCGGGGTACGCCAGCACACACAGGAGTCCCTTGTGGAGTCTGTGTTGGAGTACATTCAGGGGATGGGGATTGTCAAAGCATTTGGACTGGAACGGGACAGCACGCAGTCTATCGGCAGTGCAATTAAGGCGAGCTGCCGGGATAACCTGAAATTGACAAAGGCCAGCGTTCCCTATGACGCTATCAAACAGGCTGTTGTCCGAGTGTTCAGTGTCCTGTTGCTTTTGGCCTCGGTCTGGTTCTGGCTGGACGGCTCCCTGCCGCTGGCCTACGGTCTGATTTTGGTGATTGCTTCTTTCATGGTGTTCAACGATTTGGAGAACGCCGGGAATATGGCCTCTTTGCTGCAAATGCTGGCGGCCTCGATGGATACGGCAAACTCCATTGATGACACACCGGTAATGGACGAGAAAGGCGCTGATATTACGCCGAACTCCAGCGAGATCGTGTTTGACAAGGTGGACTTTTCCTACGCAGATCGCAAGATATTGGATCAGGTCAGTTTCACCATTCCCGAAAAAACGATTACGGCTATTGTCGGTCCTTCCGGGGCAGGTAAGACAACGATGTGCAACCTGATTGCCCGTTTTTGGGATGTGAACGCCGGGAAGATTACCATAGGCGGTACGGATGTACGGGATTTCAAGCTGGACAGCCTGATGAAGAATATCTCGATGGTGTTCCAGAGCGTGTACCTCTTTGCAGATACGATTGAGAACAATATCAAGTTTGGCTGCCCGGACACTACCCATGAGCAGGTGGTTGAAGCGGCGAAAAAGGCTTGCTGTCATGACTTTATTTCTGCCCTGCCGGATGGCTATGACACTGTGATTGGCGAGGGCGGCGGCACTCTGTCTGGCGGCGAGAAACAGCGGATTTCCATCGCCCGCGCCATGCTGAAGGACGCACCCATCATCATTTTGGACGAGGCGACAAGCAGTGTTGACCCGGAGAATGAGGATGAATTGCAGCGGGCTATTGAGGCACTGACCCATGACAAGACTATCATCATGATTGCCCACCGTCTGAAAACCGTCCGCAACGCCGATCAGATCCTTGTACTGGACAACGCACACATTATCCAGCGCGGCACTCATGCAGAGCTGATTCGGCAGAAGGGCCTGTATGCCGATTTTGTATCGGCCAGACAGGAGGCCATCGGCTGGAAGCTGGCTCAGTAAAGGAGGACTTATGAACCTTTATGCATCTGGAGAAGATTATTTAGAAGCAATTTTGGTTCTCTATAAAAAATTTGGAAGCGTCCGCTCGGTAGACATCGCTCGACATATGGAAGTATTAAGTGAGCTGTATACATTAACCAAGGATTTTTGTAACGTTATATTCTCAAAAAATGCTGCAAAATTAGACGAATGGATCAATACAGCACAAAAATATGATATTTCTGAATTTCAAACATTTATAAACGGTGTAAAAAAGGACTTAACTGCTGTAAAAAACGGAATCATATATTCGTATAATAACGGCTTGCAGAAGGTAGTGTAAATAAAATCAAAGTTATAAAACGAATAATGTATGGCAGAAACAGTTTTGAATTATTGAAAGCGGAAGTGTTATTTGATGAACTTTTTCACGATAAATTCAACGCTTACGTTTTTCCAGCTTTTCCAGGAGCAGGTGGAAGCATAAACGATGGAATATTGGATGCTGCACTCACACCGAAGCTAATACGGCCAACAACATTTGCAGAGATATCGGGAAATACATCTGAAAGAGCGAAACAGTTTTCAAAGATATTAAAACATTCCCATATACCATATCAGCAAGGTAAAAGATATGCATATGTGGCAGCTTTGCCATCTGGCTATGGTAGTTCCGATTGCAGATGCATATTATGAAGCAGATTGCCTGGAAAAAGCAGGAAAAGAATGGAAGACCGAGAGAAAAACAGCAAAAAGACTGAAAAGAAATTTTTGCTTTTTAAAGAAAAAGTTTACCTGCCGATAAGATTGCTAAAGCCGTTAAGATTGGTGTTGATATTGTACAGAAATGGATTGATGAGAGCATGAGTGTCGCACATTAGAGCGTGTCTGAAAAATCATTCCCGCAATCTGCACGCCCCACTTTGCGGTATATTTTGTCCGAATTCAGTTACCGTAGCCCGCTACGGCGCCCTCATCCGGGCAAAATTTCCCACAAATTGTGACATACATCTTGCGGAAAGCATTTTTCAGACACACTCTAGCAAATGCTGAATTACAATGAAGCTGCCAGAAGATATAATTTTCTGGTGGCTTTTTTTCTGATATCACTGTATATAAAAATATGATAGAATGCAGGTCCTACGATGTCAATTCCTTTTGTAGATGATTCCGGAAACATCAGGAGGCAGGTATCAGACATTGTATTTGCAAATTCTGTTGGACGTGTCTGGAATGAACCTGGTAAGACAAAAAGATGGCAAATCAGAGAAGTGTTGATTTTACGCAGGATAACACAAGACAAAACAAGATAAAATTTAGTTCGTCAAGAGAAAATGCTTGACAGCACATTGGAAATAGGTTAATATAGTCAAGGTGATTACAGATGGAGAAGTTTGTAGAGCAAGGTTATTTATATGATTTTTATGGAGAACTTCTGACAGAGAGACAGCAGCAGGTTTATGAGAGCGTGGTGCTGGAGGATTACTCGCTGAGTGAAGTCGCAGAGGATCTGGGCATCAGCAGACAGGGTGTGCATGATATGATCAAGAGATGCAACAAGACCCTTGAAGAGTATGAACAGAAGCTTCATCTTGTAGAGAAATTCCTGAATATACGGGCACAGGTAAAGCAGATCCGTGTACTTGCCCGGGAATATCATTCCGATGAAATTGTAAATATTTCCAATGAGATTTTAGAGGAGTTATAACATATGGCATTTGAAAGCTTGACAGATAAACTGCAGAATGTATTTAAGAAGTTGCGAAGCAAGGGCCGCCTGACAGAGGAGGACGTTAAGCTTGCCCTTAAGGAAGTAAAGATGGCTCTGTTAGAGGCAGACGTAAACTTTAAGGTTGTGAAGCAGTTTACTAAATCTGTACAGGAGCAGGCAATCGGACAGGACGTTATGAGCGGTCTGAATCCGGGTCAGATGGTGATCAAGATTGTTAATGATGAACTTGTGAAATTAATGGGAAGTGAGACAACAGATCTGCCTCTTCGCCCGGGAAATGAGATCACAGTGTTCATGATGGCAGGTCTGCAGGGTGCAGGTAAGACCACCACAGTTGCGAAGCTTGCAGGTAAGCTGAAATCCAAAGGTAAGAAACCTCTTTTAGTAGCCTGCGATGTTTACCGCCCGGCGGCTATCACACAGCTGCAGGTCAACGGCGAGAAACAGGGCGTGGAAGTATTTTCCATGGGAGATAAGCAGAAGCCTGTGGATATTGCAAAAGCAGCCATAGAGCATGCGAAGGCAAATCAGCAGAATGTCGTACTTATCGATACAGCCGGTCGTCTTCATGTTGATGAAGATATGATGCAGGAACTTGCAGATATCAAGGCGAACATTCAGGTAGATGCAACCATCCTCATTGTAGATGCGATGACCGGACAGGATGCGGTAAATGTGGCAAGCACATTTGCTGATAAAGTAGGAATCGACGGTGTCATTCTTACCAAGATGGATGGTGATACCCGAGGCGGTGCAGCCCTTTCTATCAAGGCAGTAACCGGTAAGCCTATTCTGTATGTAGGTATGGGCGAGAAACTTTCTGATCTGGAACAGTTCTATCCGGAACGTATGGCTTCCAGAATCCTTGGTATGGGTGATGTCATGAGCCTGATCGAGAAAGCAGAAGCTTCCATCGATAAAGAACAGGCGCAGGACATGCAGAAGAAGTTAAAGAAAATGGACTTTGACTTCAACGATTACCTTACCAGTATGGAACAGATGAACAAGATGGGCGGTATCGGCAGTATCCTGAATATGCTTCCGGGTATGGGCGGTAAGATGAAGGATATTGAGGGAATGATCGATGAGAAAGCCATGGACAGAACCAAGTCAATTATCCTTTCCATGACACCTCAGGAGAGAAGTAATCCGTCAATACTGAACATTTCCAGAAAGAACCGTATTGCCAGAGGTGCAGGAGTAGATGTCTCTGAAGTAAACCGTCTGGTGAAACAGTTTGAGCAGAGCAAGAAGATGATGAAACAGATGCCTGGTCTTATGGGCGGAAAAGCCGGTAAGCGCGGCGGTGGATTTAAACTTCCGTTCGGACTGTAATTGAGAAGTTAGCGAAGCGGATAACGCTTTGACATAAAAGTTACTGTTTCATAGCTGAACAGTAATATAACATAAGAAAACAATATATTTTATTTAATGGAGGAAAAGAAACAATGGCAGTTAAAATCAGATTAAGAAGAATGGGACAGAAGAAAGCACCTTTTTATAGAATCGTAGTTGCAGATTCCCGTTGCAAACGTGATGGAAGATGTATCGAAGAAATCGGAACATACGATCCAAACCTTGAGCCAAGCGCTGTAACAGTTGATGAAGAAGCAGCTAAAAAATGGCTTGCAGCAGGAGCTCAGCCTACAGACGTTGTAGCAAAAATCCTCAAAGATGCCGGAATCGAAAAATAATTCAGATTTACCATGTAAGGTATTTCTGCAGCGTCCACAGGGGACGGGTCAGGGAGGTATGTAATGAAAGAATTAGTGGAAGTAATTGCAAAATCTCTTGTTGAAAATCCGGATGAAGTAGTTGTTACTGAGACAGAAAAGGAAGACGCGATTATCGTTGAACTGAAAGTCGGACCTGCTGACATGGGCAAGGTTATCGGACGGCAGGGAAGAATTGCGAAAGCGATCCGAACTGTGGTAAAAGCAGCTTCTTCAAAAAGCAGCAAAAAAGTGATTGTAGATATTCTGCAATGAAAATAAGGGTCAGGAGCTGTGGAACATCCCATGGCTCCTGATTTGGGTTTAAGCGGATTTGGAATATGGATCAGCATTCGCTGTGAGCAGGCATAAAAGCAGAATGCAAATGACGTATGATATGAAAATTATAGGAGTCAGCAGATGGAAGATTTATTAAAAGTTGGTGTGATCACTACGACACACGGAATACGCGGGGAAGTAAAAGTATATCCTACCACAGATGCAGACAGATTTCTGGATCTGGAATATGTTCTGCTTGACACAGGCAGAGAGAAAAGAAAGCTTGAAATAGAGAATGTTAAGTATTTCAAGAACCTTGTAATCCTGAAATTCAGGGGAATTGATAATATTAATGATATAGAGATGTATAAAAAAAGAGAACTCTGGATCCCGAGAGAAGAAGCGCAGGAGCTGGAAGAAGATGAATATTACATTGCAGACCTGATCGGTATGGATGTAGTTCTCGAAGACGGAAGCAAATTTGGAACTCTGAAAGATGTAATGGAAACAGGCGCTAATGATGTCTATGTAGTAGAGGATGACAAAGGCGAAGAAATTCTGCTCCCTGCTATCAGGGAATGTATCCTTGATGTGGATGTGGAGAAGAATGTAATGACCATTCATCTGATGAAAGGATTAATATAAATGAATTTTCATGTTTTAACCCTGTTTCCGGAGATGATTGAAAATGGCATGAATACCAGCATTACCGGACGTGCGATCACAAAAGGTCTCCTCACACTGGAGGCAGTGAACATTCGTGATTATGCATTCAATAAGCACCAGAAAGTGGATGATTATACCTATGGCGGCGGTGCCGGAATGCTGATGCAGGCAGAACCGGTTTACCTTGCTTATGAGGCGATTGCAAACCGTACGGCAAAAAAGCCAAGAGTTGTATATCTGACTCCTCAGGGGCAGGTATTTAACCAGGCTATGGCCAGAGAAATGGCGCAGGAAGAGGATCTGGTATTCCTTTGTGGACACTATGAGGGAATTGATGAGCGTGTTCTGGAGGAAATCGTCACAGATTACGTATCTATCGGAGATTACGTGCTTACAGGCGGCGAACTTCCTGCAATGGTCATGATGGATTCCATTTCAAGAATGGTTCCGGGTGTACTGAACAATCAGGAGTCCGGTGAGACAGAATCCTTTGCAGGAAACCTTCTGGAGTATCCGCAGTACAGCCGTCCGGAAGAGTGGCATGGCAAAAAAGTACCGGAGGTTCTTATGTCCGGTCATCACGCAAACATAGAAAAGTGGCGCAGAGAGCAGTCAATTTACCGCACGGCAAAAAGACGCCCGGATCTTCTTAAGAAAGCTGATCTGACAAACAAAGAATGGAACTATGTGCGCCAGTTAAGGAAACAGTGGAAGGAAGAAGAGGAGCAGATAAAATGAAAACATCAGATTTTTATTATGACCTTCCTCAGGAACTGATCGCTCAGGATCCTCTGGAGGACAGAAGTTCATCCAGACTGATGCATCTGTCTTTAAAAGATGGCAGCATTGAGCATCGCCATTTCACAGATGTTCTGGATTATATGGAAGAGGGAGACTGCCTGGTCATCAACGATACAAAGGTAATCCCTGCCCGGTTATACGGACATAAAGAAGAGACAGGAGCACTAATCGAAATCCTGCTTCTGAAGCGAAGAGAGAATGATATCTGGGAGTGTCTGGTAAAACCCGGAAAGAAGGCACGCCCGGGTGCTAAGATCACATTTGGAAATGGTATTTTAAAAGGTGAGATTATTGATGTGGTGGACGAGGGAAACCGTCTGATCCAGTTCCATTATGAAGGAATCTTTGAGGAAATCCTGGATCAGCTTGGCGAAATGCCTCTGCCGCCTTATATTACACATAAACTGAAAGATAAGAACCGTTATCAGACAGTTTATGCAAAGAACGAAGGCTCCGCAGCAGCACCGACAGCAGGATTGCACTTTACTAAAGAGCTTCTTGAAAAAGTAAAGGAAAAAGGCGTCAATATCGCTCATGTGACTCTTCATGTAGGTCTCGGAACTTTCCGCCCTGTCAAAGTAGATGACGTGGAAAGCCACCATATGCATTCCGAATTCTACATAGTAGAGGAGGATCAGGCAAAGCTGATCAATGACACAAAGAAGGCAGGTAAACGTGTAATAGCAGTAGGAACCACAAGCTGCAGAACACTGGAATCTGCAACAGGAGAAGATGGAATTCTGAAATCCGGAAGCGGATGGACAGAAATCTTTATCTATCCGGGCTATCATTTCAAAATGATCGATGCCCTGATCACAAACTTCCACTTGCCGGAATCCACACTTGTGATGTTGGTGTCTGCGCTGGCAGGCAAGGAGAATATCATGCATGCCTATGAGACTGCAGTGCAGGAAAAGTACAGATTTTTCTCTTTTGGAGATGCTATGATTATCATATAATGTCACCCAAATAATTATATCAATCAATTATCTGGTTATGAGCAAGTAGCGAAGAGGATGCTTTTATCTGCTTGATAAAAGCATAGTAAAAATATAAAAAAGAGCTGAGAAGTCCTTAACTGGATTTTTCAGCTCTTTTGAAGTATGGATGTGATTTTGGATGAATGAAGGCTCTATTTATTCGGCGTCCGAATTATCAGTATCATAGGATTCGTCGTATGTCTCTGCGTCTGTGTCATCTGAAGCTGAACTGTTCATATCAACGATATCGCTATCTGAAGCAGCTGTATCTGCAGAACTGCTCTGGGAGTCATTATTACTGTTATATTTTGCAGTAAAAGTACTGCCTTCTGCAGTAGAAATCCAGGAACTCCGCTCATTGATTTTTCCAAGGATTCTTGTTGCCTCATCACCTTCTGCCGGAGTTGGCTGATAATTATTATATCCATCATAGGCAGCAGAAGAAATGGAGCAGGGAATGATATTGGTCACGTTGTCTTTTTTTACCCCATCGGCATCAATAGTAAAGGTCTGCTGGTAGATCATGGTGTCCATATCACTTGGAGAACTGTTGCCGCCGAAGCAGAAGTTTCCGAGGCTGTATACAATATTCCTGCCTTTATAAGTTTCAATGCCCTGAAGTACATGCGGATGATGTCCGCATACAAGATCAGCGCCTTCATCGATCGCGATGCGTCCAAGTGTTGTCTGGTTGCTGTCCGGAACGGTTTCCGTTTCATTACCCCAGTGGAAGATCGCTACGATCAGCTGTGCCCCGTCTGCCTTTACTTTTGCAATATTGTCTTTTAACTGCTGCTCGCGTTCAAGATGGTCGTACAGTTCATAGATACCGACTAATCCTACTTTGATTCCCTTTACATCCATAACAGCAGTTTCATCATATCCGAAATGAACGATTCCTGCATCATCCAGTGCTGCCAGAGTATCATCGAAACTCTGATCACCGTAATCATGACTGTGATTATTAGCGGTGTTTACAGCTTCTACAGACCCGCCTGTCAGAATAGAAGCATAGGATGCAGGTGCTTTAAACGCAAATGTTTTGTCCTCCCGTTCATCAGAATCGGTGAGTGTTCCCTCAAAATTCGCAATAGTCAGATCATCTGCGGAAAAAATATCTTTTACATTCTGCAGGAAATAATCTGCACCGTAATTTTCATAATAAGCATTTAAGCTGGTATCATAATCAAAAGTTTCATCTGTGCCAAGAGTGCAGTCACCGACAACGCTGAGTGTCAGAGAAACAGGAGAAGATACTGTAGCATTGGAGGAATCCGTGTTCTGAGAATCTGAGTATGCTTTCTGGCTGTTGTCCTTAGAAGCGTTCATGGAAACAGTTTTTTTGGCTGCTGCCTGTCTGGAGCTCATATAGTTGCTGCATCCGCGGATACCTGCCAGAATAAGTATAAAAACCAGAACAAAGATACCGATACCTGTTGCAATCAGCAATTTTTGCCTTTTTTCCTGATAGTATTTTGATTTTTTGTAGATGTCTTTTCTGCGTGCAGAAGAAGATTTCGTCTGGCTTCGCTTGTTGGATTGTAGGCTCATATGTATAGTTCTCGCTTTCGTTTATAATAGATTAGAGATATAGTATTAAAAAAATATTAAAGAGACCGGGCAGTTAAAATATCTGAACAGATGATCAGAATTAACAAAAAATAAATCGTAATTGCTATAGGACATATTCAAAGTATATAGAGGATTCACAGAATCGTCAAGAAATAAGTCTTTTCATAAAACCGTATTTTTGTTATAATACCATGACAAAAGGTTACATAAATATTACAGACAAAGAATGAGATGTGTTATCCTAGAGCGTGTCTGAAAAATCATTCCCGCAATCTGCACGCCCCACTTTGCGGGATATTTCACCCGAATTCAGTTGCCGTAGCCCGCTACGGCGCCCTCATCCGGGCAAAATATTCCACAAATTGTGACGCACATCTTGCAGAAAGCCTTTTTCAGACACGCTCTAAAGCGTATGAAACATGCTCTGAAAGCATTCAAAGATAATGAGAGATGGGTACGTGAGATAGCACTTCTCAGGAAAGAATATGAGGAAAAATAAAGATGAAAACATTGATATTCAACGGTTCACCGCGAAAGAACGGTGAAACTGCATATATGATCCGGACTCTGCAGGAAAATCTTGGAGGGGATTTTAAGGTGGTTAATGCCTACAGGGCAGATATCCGACCGTGTATGGACTGCAGATGGTGTTTTGACCATGCAGGATGCGCAGTCAAAGATGAATGGCAGGAGGTTCTTTCGTACATTGAAGAATGTGACCATATTATTATGGCATCTCCTGTATATTTTGAGGAGGTTACGGGAATGCTTCTTGCTGTGATGAGCAGACTGCAGACCTATTTCAGTGCAAGATATATCCGTAAAGAAGAACCTGTTCCTAAGAAGAAAACAGGAGCAGTTCTGCTGACAGCAGGAAGTATCGGACCCAGAGAAAAAGCGGAAAGTACGGCAGAGATGCTGCTTCGTCAGATGAGCTGTGACAGTCTGGGGACTGTATATGTGAACCGTACAGACAAAGTGCCGGTCAGAGACAGAGAAGATATCATACAGGAAATAAAAGATCTGGCAGGCAGATTGAGAACAGCAGAATAAATATTATCTGAAAATGAAACACCATTTGTGTTATGTGGAACAGACGAAAGGATGATTAAAATGAAAAAAATAAAATACTTTATGATTACAGGAATGCTTCTGGCATCCATCGGTCTTGCCGGATGTGGGAAGAAGTCAGAAGATGATATTACAAATAAGGAAATTTATCAGGATGATCTTGAACCGCTGACAGAAGAAGAGCTGAATGAAATGGATGCAGATACTTCTGACGAGGATATGAAACAGATTGATGAGCCTGAGGAAGAAACCGCTGACATTACAGATACTACAGATGCAACAGAAACTACAGATAAAACGGAAAATACAGATAAAGCAGAAACTTCAGATTCTTCTGCAAAAAAATCTGCGGATAAAACTGAAACATCAGATTCTGCAGATACAACGAAATCAGAAACTAAAACGAAAACTGAAAAATAATCACAAGGGGGCTGTCGCTGGAATTATTATTGCGACAGCCCCCTGATCATATTTCTGTAATTATCAGGAAAGAACCTCGTTCTTCAGTTCGTTCCCATCCATAAATGCTTTCGCATTTTCGAGAGTAGTCTCAGCAATGTTAGTCAGTGCTTCTTTTGTAAAGAATCCCTGATGAGAAGTCATCACTACATTCGGGAAGGAGAGCAGGCGCTGGGTAATGGAGCTCTGCAGAATACGCTCGGACATATCCTCGAATACGAAATCAGTTTCTTCTTCATAAACATCCAGTCCTACTGCAAAGAACTTATGATCACGGATTCCGGAGATCAGGTCCTCTGTCTTGATCAGGCCGCCGCGGGAAGTGTTTACAAGAATTACACCATCTTTCATTTTGGCGATAGTTTCTTCATTGATGATGTGTTTGGTTTCTTCTGTAAGCGGGCAGTGAAGACTGATGAGATCACTGGTTGCCAGAAGCTCATCCAGAGATACATATTCCAGATAATCCAGGCTCTTATTCGGGAAAAGATCGTAAGCGATAACTCTCATACCAAAACCTTTGCAGATTTTTGCCATTGCCTGGCCAATTTTTCCGGTACCAATGATTCCGGCAGTTTTCTGATAGAAATTAAGTCCCATCAGACCACTTAAAGAGAAGTTGTTTTCGCGGCATTTGATGTATGCTTTATGTGTATGGCGGTTTGCGGTCAGCGCAAGTGCCATTGCATGCTCAGCCACAGCTTCCGGAGAATATCCCGGAACACGCAGAACCTTCATTCCGAATTTGTGAGCAGTTTCCAGATCTACATTGTTATATCCTGCGCAGCGCATAAGGATCAGTTTTACACCCTGAGCATTCAGCTCTTCGATAACAGGAGTGCTCAGATCAGCGTTTACAAAAGCGCAGATTGCCTCATATCCTTTTGCAAGGGAAGCAGTTTCTTCGTGAATATTTGCTTCGGTAAATTTAATTGTAATTCCCGGATAGGAAGGAAGAAGCTTCTCGAAAAATTCTTCGTCGTAGTTTTTTGTGCCGTAAAATAAGATTTTCATAAATGTTAGCTCCTCTCTGGCTGTATACCTGTATGGTATACGCACCGTGAAAATTATAATATCAGTGTTTATAGCAATCCTCATAAATAATGCATCTTAATCCAGACCATCAGAGTGTGAAATCCTGCTATAGTAAAACAAATCGAATAATGTTAAAATAATAACAATCTTCTGACGATTCACATTATAACCGATTTATCGGAAAAAGAAAAGGCTATTTTGGATAAAATTTCTCAAGTATCTATAAAAATACAATCTGAGAGAGTATGAAGATACTTTAAACAGGAATTGCAAATTATGCTTTGTTATGAAAAGTATGTACAGAAAGACAAAAGATATGCAGGATAAAAAACATCTTGCGGGATATTACAGGTGAACAGTAAAAATTATGCTGCTGTCAACAAACATAAAAAAATGATATGTTGACAGCAGCATAATTATAAATGACAGTTGCTATTTTCCGAGAGAGTACAGATCTTCATAGAATTCCGGATAGGAAATTTTAACGCAGTCCCCATCTTTGATAGTAAGTGTACCGTCACAAATTGTACCTGCAACAGCAAAGGACATGGCAATACGGTGATCAAGATAAGAATTGATCTCGGCACCATGAAGTGGCTTTCCTCCATGGATGATCATTCCGTCATCAGTCGGCTGAATATCAGTTCCCATGCGTTTCAGCCCTTCTGTTACCACTGCGATACGGTCGGATTCTTTTACCTTCAGCTCCTGTGCGTCCCTGATAACAGTAGTCCCCTCTGCAAAAGCTGCCATTACAGCGATCATCGGGATTTCATCGATCAGTGTGGGGATGATCTCACCTTCAACAGTGGTTCCGTGAAGACTGCTTGTGCGGATCAGCAGGTCAGCGGTAGGCTCACCCTCTGTACTTGCATTCAGCAGAGTAATATCAGCCCCCATAGCCTTGCATACACGAAGCATTCCGTCTCTGGTTGGATTAATGCCTACATTTTTAAGAAGAATCTCACTTCCGGGAGTAAGAAGCCCTGCTGCGATAAAGTAAGCAGCAGAAGAAATATCTCCGGGAACTTTAATCTCGCGTCCGTTCAGTACAGGCTCCGGTTCAATAGAAGCAGTTGTTCCCTGGGAAGTCACATTTGCGCCGAAATAATTCAGCATGATTTCTGTATGATTTCTGGAAAGTACCGGCTCAGTAACGCTGGTGATCCCATCTGCATACATACCAGCCAGAAGCACGCAGGATTTTACCTGTGCGGAAGCAACCGGTGACTGATAATGAGCGGCATGTAAAGGCTTTCCTGTAATACGCAAAGGTGCGCATCCATTGCCTCTAAGACTCACGATATCAGCGCCCATAGACAGAAGAGGAGTCATAATCCTTTTCATTGGACGGGACTGAATGGAAGCGTCGCCGTTTAATTCGCTGGTAAAAGACTGTCCTGCCAGAATTCCGGAGATCAGTCTTGTGGTAGTCCCGCTGTTTCCCACATCCAGAGTTTCAGACGGAGCACTGAGTCCGTGAAGTCCCTTTCCATGAACGAGGATTTCGGAAGCATTTCTTTCAATATCGATTCCCATTTTCCGGAAACAGGAGATAGTAGAGAGACAGTCAGCTCCCTCAAGAAAATGTGTGATCTTTGTAGTACCCTGTGCAAGAGAACCGAACATGACTGCACGATGAGAAATGGATTTATCTCCGGGTACAGTGAGTTCTCCTCTGAGGTTTGTCTGTTTTTTTATTTCCATGTTTGATTCCTGCCTGTTTTTATAATATTTCTGTATTTCCCTGCAGCTATTTATAGCAATCTGCTTTTGACAAAATATTTTTGAAATGAATGTCAAAGGGTGATCTGTTTAGCGTTCGTAGACAATATAATTTCTTTTTTTAAGGAGTGCGGCACCCTTTTCCATAGAGATTCCGTCGTAGAATTCAATTTTAAGGACACCTTCCTCGAATTCACGGTTGTGAATGATACCGATATTTTTAATGCTGATCTTCTCCATCGCAAGGATAGTGGCAATCGTAGCAATACCGCCGGCCTCATCCGCAATATCAAGATACAGGACATAAGCTTTTTTCAGCAGACCATTGTCTACCACATCAATAGAATCACGGTAATCCCTGGAACTTGCAAACATCTGATACAGACTCCTGGAGTCCTTGTTATCCACAAAACATTTGATCTGAACCAGCAGGCGGATGTAGTCATCCAGAACATTGGAGATATTCTGATTATTTTCCACACAGATCTGCTCCCACATAATTGGAGAAGAAGAAGCAATACGTGTGATATCACGGAAACCTCCGGCTGCAATCGTTTTCATGTATTCCTGATCACTGTCCAGCATATTGACAAGATTTACCAGTGCAGAAGCGATAATATGAGGCAGATGGCTGACTCCGGCAGTGATGAAATCGTGTTCTTCACTTGTAAGGACCATCGGGATCGCACCAAGGGAAGAGATCATCTCTGTGAAATCTGTCAGGCGTTCCAGTGCAACTTCACCGCTCGGAGTGATAATATAGTAAGCATTCTCAATCAGACGGTCACTGGAAGCTTCGAATCCGGTCTTCTCAGAACCGGCCATTGGATGACCTCCGATAAAACGGGATTCCATTCCAAGACGTTCTACTTCTTTATGGATAATGCCCTTGACACTTCCAACATCTGTGAGGATCGTGTCAGGACCGATATTGTCTTTGAAATATTCAAGATATTTTACATTGAATTCTACAGGAGCACACAGGAAAATATAATCGCAGCTCCTGAAACGTTCATCATGTTCTTCGCATACAGCATCGATCATATTGCTGCTTACTGCTGCAGCAAGTGTTTCTCGATCCTGATCATAAGCAAGAAGTCGGTAGTCTTCATGGTATTTTCGGATGGCCTTGGCAATTGATCCGCCAATCAGTCCGAGACCGATAAAACCGATAGTTTTCATAGTGGTTTTTGCATCCTTTCAGGTAACATTATTCGTAACTGTGAAAATACGGAACAGTTACATGATTTCATAATTTACTATTTTAAAGGATATGATTTGAAAAGTCAATTCATACGGCACTTTTATACATAAATAATTTAAAGCGACAAAGCGAACGCCGTATCATATGTAGATATCTTCCATGTCTTTCGCACTCTGGTTACTAGAGTGTGTCTGAAAAATCATTCCCGCAATCTACACGCCCCACTTTGCGGGATATTTCACCCGAATTCAGTTGCCGTAGCCCGCTACGGCGCCCTCATCCGGGCAAAATATCCCACAAATTGTGACGCACATCTTGCAGAAAGCCTTTTTCAGACACGCTCTAGGACTGCTATAGTCAACTGAAAAAAACAATGCACTATAAATATTCGTACAATCAAAATAGTCAGCCAGCTGCACGTTTGAGATAAAATTCACAGTCGAGATCCGTGAAAATTACTGAAAATATATAAAATGCTCATCAATTTACAAGAAGTTCACAAAAAAAGATGTTAAAATTTCATAAAATACTTGAAAAATATAAAAAAATTTAGTAATATATAGCCATATCGTTGCTGCGGACGTTACAGGCGGCAATAACATAACAGACAAACAGGGAGGTACGCAACATGGATGTATTTAGAACTGACCGAATTAGAAATGTAGTCCTTTTAGGTCATGGGGGCGCTGGCAAAACTACACTGGCAGAAGCAATGGCTTACTTAGCAGGAATGACTAACCGTCTCGGAAGAGTAGAAGACGGAAATACTGTCAGCGATTATGACAAAGAAGAGATTAAGAGACATTTTTCCATTTCTACCACATTGATCCCGGTACCGTGGGATAAGGTAAAGATCAATGTGCTGGATACTCCCGGATATTTCGATTTCGTAGGCGAAGTAGAAGAAGCAGTAAGCGCAGCAGATGCAGCGATCATTGTAGTTTCCGGTAAAGCAGGCGTTCAGGTTGGAACACAGAAGGCATGGAACTTATGTGAGAAATATAAACTTCCGAGAATGATCTTTGTCACAGATATGGACGTAGATGATGTCAGCTACCGTAAAGTAGTAGAACAGCTCACTGAACTCTACGGCAAGAAGATCGCACCGCTTCACTTCCCGATTCGTGAAGACGGCAAATTTGTAGGATATGTAAATGTTGTAAAACAGGCAGGACGTAAGTACATAGATAAAGGTAAGAAAGAGGAATGCCCGATTCCTGAATACCTGGATGAATATCTGGAGAAATATCACGATATCCTTATGGAATCTGTTGCAGAGACCAGCGAGGAATTCATGGACCGTTATTTTGAAGGTGATACATTCTCGGTAACAGAGGTTTCCGCAGCACTTGCAATGAACGTACAGGAAGCATCTATCGTACCTGTATGCATGGGCTCACCGATCAATCTTCGCGGTGTATCCAACTTACTGGATGATATCTGCGGATATTTCCCAAGCCCGGACAAACGCTCCTGCAACGGAATCGCTCAGAAGACAAATGAGATCTTTGAAGCAAACTACGACTTCACGAAAGTGAAATCCGCATATGTGTGGAAAACAATTGCAGACCCGTTCCTTGGCAAATATTCTCTTATTAAAGTATGCTCCGGTGTTATCAAATCCGATGACACTTTATTAAACGTAGAGAAAGGCGAAGAAGAACGTCTGAATAAATTATATGTACTTGAAGGATCCAAACCGATCGAGGTTCCGGAACTTCATGCCGGTGATATTGGTGCAATTGCCAAATTAAACAGCGTACAGACTGGTGACAGCCTTGCGACAAAAGCAAATCCGATTCTTTATCCGAAGGCACTCCTTTCCACACCATATACCTGCAAGAGATTTAAAGCAGTGAAGAAGGGTGATGAGGATAAGATTTCCCAGGCACTTGCGAAGATGATGAGTGAAGACAAGACACTTCGTGTAGTAAATGACAGTGCAAACCGTCAGAGCCTTATCTATGGTATCGGTGATCAGCATCTCGATATCGTTATGAATAAATTAAAAGAACGCTACAAAGTAGATGTTGAGCTGAGCAAACCGAAGGTTCCGTTCCGCGAGACGATCCGTAAGAATGCAGATGTAGAGGGTAAACATAAGAAACAGTCCGGTGGACATGGACAGTATGGACATGTTAAGATGCGTTTCGAGCCATCAGGCGATCTGGAGACACCTTATGAATTTGAACAGGTTGTAGTTGGTGGTGCAGTTCCGAAGAACTACTTCCCGGCAGTTGAGAAAGGTCTTCAGGAATGCGTATTAAAAGGACCTCTGGCTGCATATCCTGTAGTTGGTGTGAAAGCTACCTTATATGATGGATCTTATCATCCGGTAGACTCCTCAGAAATGGCATTCAAGATGGCAACGATTCTTGCATTTAAGAAAGGCTTTATGGATGCATCACCTGTACTCTTAGAGCCAATCGTATCTATGAAAGTAACTGTTCCGGATAAATTTACCGGTGATGTTATGGGCGACCTGAACAAACGTCGTGGCCGTGTTCTTGGTATGACTCCTGATCATCAGGGCAATACCATTATTGAGGCAGATGTTCCACAGCTTGAGATTTATGGATATTCCACAGATCTTCGTTCTATGACAGGTGGAAGCGGAGAATTCTCCTATGAATTTGCACGCTACGAGCAGGCTCCTGGAGATATTCAGGCAAAAGAAATTGAAGCCAGAGCAAGCAAAGTGGATAAATCTGAAGAATAATAAGAGGCTGGCGGTTACCGACAGAGAGGCAGCAGATAAATATATCAGCGCTATGAATTAGATGTAAGTATATAAGAAATAAAGAAGACAGGACATTTGACAGAAATGTGAGATGTCCTGTTTTTACTGTTCACTGGTAGTAACTATAAAATAGGTCCCATTTTTATCGTAAAAACAGCCAATACTGCGAAACGTTACATTGACAAACCGGCGCCATTGAATTAAAATGAATTTTTAGATATAGCAAAATGTTGGAGGAAGTATAGAGATGAAATACTTGTTTAAAAAGATTGAGCCTAAGTGGCAGGCAAAATGGGAAGAAGCCAAAGTCTTCGAAGCCAAAGATAACAGTGACAAACCTAAATTCTATGGTCTGGTAGAGTTCCCATATCCAAGCGGTGCCGGTATGCACGTAGGACATATCAAAGCATATTCCAGTCTGGAGGTTATTTCCAGAAAACGTCGTATGGAAGGCTATAATGTACTTTTCCCGATCGGATTTGATGCATTTGGTCTCCCGACAGAGAACTACGCGGTAAAGACCGGAACACATCCACGTATCATCACAGATGAGAACATCAAGAGATTCTCAAACCAGTTAAAGAAAGTTGGATTTTCCTTTGACTGGAACCGTGTGATCGATACAACAGATGAAGACTACTACAAATGGACACAGTGGATTTTCCTGAAAATGTTTGAAAAAGGTCTTGTATTCAGAGACAGAACACTGGTTAACTACTGTCCGCACTGTAAAGTAGTCCTTTCCAATGAAGACAGCCAGGGCGGTAAATGTGATATCTGCCACAGCGATGTTGTTCAGAAATCCAAAGATGTATGGTATTTAAGGATCACCCAGTATGCAGATAAGCTTCTGGAAGGTCTGAAAGATGTAGATTATCCGGATAATGTAAAACAGCAGCAGATCCACTGGATCGGCAAATCAAAAGGTGCTTTCGTTAACTTCGATGTTGACGGAATCGATGAGAAACTTGAAATCTATACAACCAGACCGGATACTCTGTTTGGTGTAACATTCATGGTAATCGCACCGGAACATCCGATCATTGACAAATATGCAGATAAAATCACAAACATGGATGAGATCACTGCATATCGTAATGAGTGTGCAAAGAAAACAGAGTTTGAGAGAACTCAGCTTGTAAAAGATAAAACAGGTGTGAGAATCCAGGGACTTGAGGGAATCAACCCGGTTAACGGTAAGAAAATTCCAATCTACATTGCTGACTATGTAATGATGGGATATGGTACAGGTGCTATCATGGCAGTACCTGCTCACGACCAGCGTGACTATGATTTCGCGAAGAAATTCGGCATCGACATTATCGAAGTTATCAAAGGCGGAGATATTTCCAAAGAAGCCTATACAGGCGACGGCGAAATGGTAAACTCCGATTTCCTGAACGGATATGCAAAGAAGAAAGATTCTATTGAGCGTATGTTGGAAGAACTGGAGAAAAAAGGAATCGGTAAAGCCGGTGTTCAGTATAAGATGAAAGACTGGGCATTCAACCGCCAGAGATACTGGGGTGAGCCAATCCCGCTTATCCACTGCCCGAACTGCGGTGTTGTGGCAGTTCCGGAGAACGAACTTCCGCTGCGTCTGCCGGATGTAAAGGACTTCGAGCCGGGTGAAGACGGACAGTCCCCACTTGCAAAGATTGATTCTTTCGTAAACTGCACATGCCCGAAATGTGGTGCTGCAGCGAAGCGTGAGACAGATACTATGCCTCAGTGGGCAGGATCTTCCTGGTATTTCTTAAGATATACAGATCCGCACAATGCAAATGCACTGGCAGATATGGACAAACTGAAATACTGGATGCCTGTTGACTGGTACAATGGTGGTATGGAACACGTTACCAGACATATGATCTACTCCAGATTCTGGCATCATTTCCTGTATGATCTTGGCGTAGTAAATACACCGGAACCATACGCAAAACGTTCCATCCAGGGACTGATCCTCGGACCGGACGGAGATAAAATGAGTAAATCCAAGGGCAACGTAGTTGATCCGCTGGATATTGTAGAAGAATACGGTGCAGATACTCTTCGTACCTATGTACTGTTTATGGGTGACTATGGCGCAGCTACACCGTGGAGCGAGAACTCTGTAAAGGGCTGCAAGAAGTTCCTGGACCGTGTTGCAGGGCTAACAGATATCCTTTCTGAAGAATCCGTATCTGATGAACTGGAGATGAAACTCCACCGTACCATCAAGAAAGTTTCTTCTGATATCGAGAACCTGAAATTCAATACTGCGATCGCCAGCCTGATGACACTCATTAATGAGATCACAGCAGAAGGACACTTAAGCAAAGATGACCTTACCATCTTTATCAAACTGCTTAGCCCGTTCGCACCGCATATCTGCGAAGAAATCTGGGAATTCATCGGAGGTGAAGGCTTACTGGCAGTTTCCGAATGGCCGAAATACGATGAAGGCAAAACAATTGCCAAGACCGTTGAGATCGGTGTACAGGTAAACGGTAAAGTAAGAGGAACAATCGTAATCCCTAACGGATGTGAAAAAGAAAAAGCATTCGAGATTGCCAAAGCAGACGAGAGAATTGCTTCCTTCCTGGAAGGCAAGAACCTTATCAAAGAGATTTATGTACCGAACAAGATCGTAAACTTTGTTGCGAAATAATAGAAACAGTAAAAAGAGGACTGACAGAAATTTTTCTGAACAGTCCTCTTTTGAGTTTGCCAGCTATATTAAGAGACCTTTAGACCTTTTCAGGCAACCGCCTGCTGATATGCCGGAATGTCAGTGTAAACACGATTCCCTTCACGATAGAAGAGATTGTAAGCGCCCACCATACACCATTTAATCCCATTCCCGCATGTGTCAGGATCAATGCCAGCGGGATTCGTGAGCCTGTCAGGATCACACTGATCGTACTGGATAATCTGGTGCGTCCAAGTCCTGATAATGCGCCCACTGTCATCAGCTCAATGGACATAAAGATTTCACTGAATCCGATAATGACCAGATAATTGACAGCAGTATCCAGAGCTTCTTTTTCGTGGAAAAATAACCTGGCAATTGGTTCCGGAAGAAAGACAAAAGCTGCAGTGACAAACAGGCCCCAAATTGTGAGAACGCGAAATGACAGACTGTAACCTTTACGGATACGGTCTTTTTTTCGTGCACCGTAGTTTTGGGCAATAAAAGCATTCAGTGCTGAAGCAAAACCATCAGCAGTATTCCAGGATACGGATTCAATCTGTCCGCCAACACGCTGCGTTGCAATAGCGGCAGCACCATAACCGGAAACCATACGGGTCAGAATCATGGAGATGAAACAGTAAATGCTTCCCTGTATAGCTGTGGGAAACCCGATCCTGAAAATGTGCTTATAATATTCTTTTGGAAAAACAGACAGCAGATTCAGATGCTGTAAAACATTGGGCTCCAGTCTGGAATGCCGGATACGCATAACCATCACCACAAAAACCAGAATCTGTGAACTTACTGTCGCAATAGCGGCTCCGGCAACCTCCAACCTCGGGAAAGGTCCGATGCCAAGGATCAGCAGCGGATCCAGGATCATATTTCCTGCAAGCCCGATAAAGTTTGCAAGCAGGGGAGTGCGGGAATCTCCCTGCGCAGTAGAGAGTCCTGTCAGCGTCAGATTCAGATAAGAAAAAAGAATCAGTCCACAGGTGATCAATGTATAAGATTTGGCAGCAGTATAAGTTTCTGCGTCGGTCAGATTAAAAAATCCCAGCAGAGGCTGTATGAAAATAACACAGACAGCAGCAAACAAAATGCCGGACAGTGCAGTGAGCTGCAGAGAACCGGCAGCATAGGAACGTGCCTGGTCATAATCTTTGCGCCCGCATGCCTGAGCTGTATTTACCTGTCCGCCCATTCTTGACAGGGATGCAAGCCCCTGGGAGAGCCAGACATACATTCCGCCTACTCCCACGCCTGCAACCGCCTTTGCACCAAGCAGTCCGATCCATGCCATATCCATAATACTGTATGCTGTTCCCAGCATGGAAGAAATCATGATAGGCAGAGCCAGCTCTGCCAGAGTTTTCAGGATCGGACCGGAAGTCAGATCCACAGTTTTTGATTTACTCATTTGTAATAACCCTTCATGTACCAATTATTATAATACTTTTGTAGTCCATTTACTGCAGTCCCATACCTGAGAAACCACATCGCGGTAAAACTCCGGTTCATGGCAGATCAGGAGAATGCTTCCTTTATATTCGATCAATGCCTGCTTCAAAGCTTCTTTTGCATCCACATCCAGATGATTGGTAGGCTCGTCCAGAAGCAGAATGTTCGTTTCTTTATTCACCAGCTTACACAGACGCACCTTCGCCTGCTCCCCGCCACTCAGTACACGTACCTGACTTTCAATATGCTTGGTAGTCAGACCGCATTTGGCGAGAGCAGACCGCACCTCATACTGAGTATAAGACGGGAACTCCGCCCAGATCTCATCAATACAGGTAGTCTTGTTATCACCCTTTACTTCCTGCTCAAAATATCCAATCTGAAGATTCTCCCCAAGTTCGCAGGAACCCTTCAGAGACGGGGTCAACCCCAGAATACTCTTCAGTAAAGTTGTCTTACCGATACCGTTTGCACCAACCAGCGCAATCTTATTTCCTCTTTCCATAGAGAGAGTAACAGGTCTGGAAAGAGGTTCATTATAACCAATAACCAGATCCTTCGTTTCGAAAATATATTTCCCCGGAGTGCGTCCGTATTTAAAATGAAACTCAGGCTTCGGCTTCTCGGCAGCAAGCTCGATCACATCCATCTTATCCAGCTTCTTCTGTCTGGACATTGCCATATTTCTTGTAGAAACCCTGGCCTTATTTCTTGCGACGAAATCCTTCAGTTCACTGATTTCCTGCTGCTGGCGTCTGTAAGCAGCCTCAAGCTGAGCCTTCTTCACCTCATACACTTCCTGGAAATGGTCATAATCCCCGACATAACGGTTCAGTTCCTGATTCTCCATATGATAAACCAGATTGATAACAGAATTCAGAAACGGAATATCGTGGGAGATAAGGATAAATGCATTCTCATAATCCTGCAGATAACGCTTCAGCCATTCGATATGTTCCTCATCCAGATAGTTGGTAGGCTCGTCCAGAAGCAAGATATCCGGCTTCTCCAGAAGCAGCTTGCCAAGCAGAACCTTGGTTCTCTGACCACCACTCAGATCTGTAACATCACGTTCCAGTCCGATATCCAGAAGTCCCAGAGCTCTGGCAACTTCCTCCACCTTCGCATCGATCACATAGAAATCATGCATGGTAAGGGTATCCTGAATAGTTCCCAGTTCCTCCATCAGAGTATCCATCTCCTCAGGAGAAGCAGTGCCAAGAGAGTCACAGATCTCATTCATTCTTTCCTCCATCTCAAAGAGATAAGAGAACGCAGACTTCAGCACGTCACGGATGGACATACCCTGAGAAAGGACAGAATGCTGGTCCAGATAGCCGACACGTACATTCTTTGCCCATTCAATTTTACCCTCATCCGGCATCAGCTTTCCGGTTACAATATTAAAGAAAGTAGATTTACCTTCCCCGTTGGCACCAACCAGTCCAATATGCTCGCCCTTTAACAGGCGGAAAGACACATCATTAAAAATCGCCCTGTCTCCGAAACCATGTGTCAGATGTTCAACATTCAAAATACTCATAAAAAGAAATTCTCCTTAATTATTGTTATATAATGTCAGGGTCAAAAGGTATTTCACCTCTGACCTGACATCCACGAATTACTTACTCCGCTGCAAAGCAGCTCCCGTAATTCTTTTAATATTTGTAACTATACAACAGTATGATCAGACTTCCCTGACTCCTTTTAATGACGGCTCAGCCATCAGCGAATAATTTGTATAATAAACCACAAATCCGGGCTTCGCCCCTGCAGGTTTTTTCACCTGCTTCTTCTGGATATAATCAATCTCCACCTTAGGGGCAGTACGTCCTTTGGAATAATAAGCGGCAAGCTGTCCCGCAATCTCAAAGATATGATCCGGCAGTTCGCCGTCCTTAGACTTCACGACCACATGCGAACCGGCCATCTTCTTGGCATGAAACCACCAGTCATTCCCTGTGGCAAACTTAAAGGTAAGCTCATCATTCTGGAAATTATTTTTTCCCACATAAATATCATACCCATCCTCAGTCACATAATGGAACGGCTTAGACTTACTCTGCGCCTTCTGCCCCTTCCTGCGGTCATAATGCTTCTTAATATACCCATACTCCATCAGCTCTTCCTTGATCTGTGCCAGATCACTCTCAGCCAGAGCAATATCCAGAGCATTGGAAACAGACTCCAGATGCTCAATCTCACTTCTCGTATCTGCAATCTGCTCAGTCAGAGCCTCCTCCGTACGCTTCAGCTTTCCATACTTGTCAAAATACTTTTTGGAATTCTCCGCCGGAGTCATAGTAGGGTCAAGAGGAATGGTAATCTCCTCATTGGTATAATAATTCAGAGCCTTAAACGACTTACATCCATCCTCCAGCCCATACCCATAAGTATTGATCAGCTCCCCGTAAATCTTATACTTCTCTTTCTTCGCAGTATCCTTCATCTGCTTCTCCTGCAGACTCAGCTTCTTACGGTTACGCTCCAGCGCAGTCTGCACGATCCTCCTCAGATCCGAAGACTTCTGATGGATACGCGTCAGCGTATTCTTTGTCGCATAATAAGTCTCCAGCATCTGTGAAACACTCTCAAACTCCACAGAATGATACTCCGGTCCATACTGCTGGAACGCAAACACACCATACTCCACAGGTTCTTCCCCCCGGTAAACAATATTCGGAGAAAAATCCCCCTCCACAACCTGATCCATCAGCCTGCGGAACGTATGATACAAATGCACCCTCGCCGCCTCATCCAGAGACTGCGCTGCATCACTCCCGTCGATCGAAGCCCTGAAACAAATCTCCTCCGCAACAACCGGACTGATTCCAGTAAGAGAAGAGTAAACAGCCCTGGAAACATTACATGGCTTCCTGCACACAACATCATAGAACTCCTCCTCACTCACAGTCAGCGGATCCAGCTTATCCTGCGTCTTCGGAATAAAATACTCCCTTCCCGGAAGCACCTCACGCACAGAACTCATATGAGAAGAAACATGCTTGATACTATCCAGGATCATTCCCTTATCATCGCAGAAAATAATATTACTGTGCTTGCCCATCAGTTCCATGATAAGAACCTTCTTACAGGGATCCCCCAGCTCATTCAGATGCTCCAGCTCAAACATCACCACACGCTCCATCCCCGGCTGCCTGATATCCGAAACCCTCGCACTTCCAATATGCTTACGCAGCAGCATACAGAAATTAGGCGCAGTCATAGGGCTGGGCTTATTCTTGGAAGTAAAATAAATCAGCGGAAGAGAAGCACTGGCCGAAAGCAGCAACCTGCACTGCCCATTCGCCCCCTTCCCCGTAATCAAAAGCTCATCCGCCTCCGGTTGAGCAATCTTATTAAACCGTCCTCCATCCAAATTCAAATGCAGCTCCTTCACCATAGCCGCAATCGTAATCCCATCAAAAGCCATATAAAAACACTCCTTTTTAAATAATACTCACAATAATCAAAATCTCAGTCCCCAATATGACTGATAACAATTTTATAATTGACAGGTAATACATAAAATCTAAACACCACCTACGTCAGAAAGGCAAAGCCCTTTCTGACAAACAAACTATAATAAGCTTTTCTGAAAGCCGTTCAATTTAAAGGATATACCATATACCTCCAACAGCCAGCTACCAGCAGGAGAAAATAAATAGTTCCGGGCGCATTTGCAGGGGTTGTAGTAACTCTTAGGCTTCGGGAATCTGCGTTATGAAAAAAACAGCAACCTGTCTGAGCGAAGCGAGTTTTGCTGTTTTTTTCATGCCTTTAGCAGATTTCCGAAGCCTTAGAGTTGACTAAACCCCGAAACCGCGCCCGGAACTATTTATTTTCTCCTGCGTCCCACCTGCGTCCCACCTGCGGCGTCCCTTCTGCTAGTATACCACACATTTCCTACCGCCATCAACGAAAAAATGTTTGACTCCCATTCTATAATGAACTATAATAAATCTGTATGTAAACCAGAACAGGCACACATACCCCGACACTAATAGACAGACAAAGAGAGAAAAACTATGATAAAAAGCATGACAGGTTTCGGCCGGGCAGAAGTCGTGACCAAAGAAAGAAAAATAACAATCGAACTAAAATCTGTCAACCACAGATACCTGGACCTCAGCATCAAAATGCCCAGAAAACTCAACTTCCTGGAAGGCGCAGTCAGAAACCTGATGAAAACCTACATCCAGAGAGGCAAAGTTGATGTATACATCACATATGAAGACTACACCCTGGACAACGGAGCTCTCAAATACAACAGAGAACTCGCATCCGAATACATCACCTGTCTTAAACAGATGCAGCAGGACTTTGACCTTGACTACGATATCAAAGTCAGCACCCTGTCACGCTATCCGGAGGTACTTGTCATGGAAGAACAGTCTGTTGATGAGGAAGCACTCTGGGAATCTCTGGAACCGCCCCTTCGCGAGGCATGTGAGAAATTTGTCCAGACAAGGACACAGGAAGGCAGAAACCTTGAGAAGGACCTTATCGGAAAACTGGACAGCCTTGAAGAAAAAGTATTACGTGTAGAAGCCCGTTCTCCGGAAGTAGTCAATGCCTACAGGACCAAACTGGAAGCAAAAGTTTCCGAGCTGCTGGAAGACACACAGATCGACGACAACCGCATCGCAGCAGAAGTCATCCTGTTTTCAGACAAAATCTGCAATGATGAGGAAACTGTCCGCCTTCACAGCCACATCAGGAACATGAAAAAGATGCTCACAACAGAGAAAGAAGGCATCGGACGCAAACTGGACTTCATGGCACAGGAAATGAACAGAGAAGCAAACACGATTTTATCCAAATCAAGTGATCTGGAGATCTCCAACATTGCCATTGATCTGAAAACAGAGATCGAGAAAGTCAGAGAACAGATCCAGAACGTAGAATAGAGGAAGAAAACGTGGCAAGACTTATTAATATCGGTTTTGGAAATGTAGTCAATTCACAGAAAATCGTGGCAGTGGTAAGCCCGGATGCGGCACCTGTAAAACGAATGGTGCAGAGCATAAAGGGAACCCGGTCACTGATTGATGCAACTCAGGGGCGAAAGACAAAAGCAGTGATCGTCACAAGCGACGATTATCTGGTGCTCAGCGCACTTCAGCCTGAGACCATTGCCCGGAGATTTGCAGAAATATATGAAAACGAGGATAAGGGAGAGACCCATGAATAAAGGAATTTTAGTAGTGGTTTCCGGATTTTCCGGTGCAGGAAAAGGCACAGTAATGAAACGCCTCATGGAGAAATATGATGGTTATGCATTATCTGTCTCCGCAACAACCAGAAAACCCCGTCCCGGTGAAGAGGACGGCAGAGAATATTTCTTCCGTACAAGGGATGAATTTGAGAAGCTGATCGAAGAGGATGCATTGCTTGAATATGCCCAGTATGTGGAAAATTATTACGGCACTCCACGCTCTTATGTCGAAGAACAGCTTCAGGCAGGCAGAAATGTAATCCTTGAGATCGAAATCCAGGGCGCAATGAAGATCAAAGAGAAAATACCGGAAGCACTTCTGGTGTTTGTAACTCCGCCGACCGTGGAGGAACTGGAACGCCGTCTCACAGGCAGAGGAACAGAAACCGCACAGGTGATCGCAGACAGACTTGCAAGAGCCGGTGAAGAGGCAGAAGGTATGGGACAATATGACTATATTCTTGTCAACGATACTGTAGAGGAATGCGTAGACCATCTTCATCAGATCATTGTGAGTGAACATTCCAGAGTATCCAGAAATGCAGAATTTATCGCAGATATCCAGAAACAGACAAAAGCATTTCAGAAATGATAAACATGCGGCCCAGACCGCTTAAAAGAAAGGAGAAAATACATGATACATCCGTCTTATACAGAATTAATCGAAGCAATCAATACAAACAGTGAGGACGACGATACAACAATGTCCCTTAACAGCCGTTATTCCCTTGTACTTGCTGCAAGTAAACGTGCACGCCAGATCATTGCAGGTTCCAAACCAATGGTAGAGGGTGCGGCAGGCAAGAAACCTCTCTCAGTTGCGATCGACGAGCTCTACAAAGGAAAAGTAAAGATCCTTGCTCCGGAAGAAGAGGATGAAGAAGGAACAGAACAGACAGCTGAGGCACAGACAGAAGAATCAGCACAGGCTTCTGAAATCACAGAGACTGCTGAAACAGCAGAAGAAACAACTGAAGAGTAAGAACTGATGGTAACACAATAGATAAACAAAAGGATGTGTCTGAGAATTACAGAGGTATATTTTCAGGCACATTCTTATAGGAGAATTTATGAAATTATTATTCGTATCATTAGGCTGTGACAAGAACCTTGTAGATTCCGAAGAAATGCTTGGACTTCTTACAGGTAACGGGTTCGAGATCGTAGATGATGAAACTGAAGCAGAGGCCATTGTGGTGAACACCTGCTGCTTTATCAATGACGCAAAGGAAGAGAGCGTCAACACCATCCTTGAGATGGCAGAATACAAGAAAACCGGGAGCTGTAAAGTCCTGGTTGTCACAGGATGTATGGCACAGCGTTATAAGAATGAGATCATTGAGGAAGTACCGGAAGTAGATGCAGTACTTGGCACAACTTCCTACGGAGACATCCTTAAGGCAATCCGTGAAGCAATGGAAGGAAAACATTTCCAGGAATTTAAAGATATTGATTACCTTCCGGAAAAGCTTGGCAAACGTGTTCTCACAACAGGCGGACATTTCGGATACCTCAAGATAGCAGAAGGCTGTGATAAACACTGCACCTACTGTATCATCCCGAAACTTCGCGGTAAATTCCGAAGCGTTCCGATGGAACGTCTGGTAACACAGGCAAAGGAGATGGCAGAGGAAGGCGTAAAAGAGCTGATCCTTGTCGCACAGGAGACAACCGTATATGGAACTGACATATATGGAAAGAAATCTCTTCATATCCTCCTGAAAGAGTTATGCAAGATTAAAGGAATCCGCTGGATCCGCGTGCTTTACTGCTATCCGGAGGAAATTTACGATGAACTGATCCAGACCATGAAAGAGGAGAAGAAGATCTGCCATTATCTGGATCTTCCGATCCAGCATGCAAGTGACCGTATCTTAAAGAGAATGGGAAGAAGGACAACACAGGCAGAACTGGTGGAGATTGTAAATAAGCTTCGCCGGGAGATTCCTGACATCGTGCTCCGTACCACTCTGATCTCCGGATTCCCCGGGGAAACACAGGAAGACCACGAAGAGCTGATGAGCTTTGTGGATGAGATGGAATTTGACCGTCTGGGAGTATTTACTTACTCACCGGAAGAAGATACACCTGCAGCAACGATGCCTGATCAGGTTGCGGAAGAAGTCAAAGAGGCCAGACGTGATGAGATCATGGAGCTTCAGCAGGAGATTTCCTATGATAAGGGAACTGACCGTATCGGACAGGAACTTCTCGTGATGATCGAGGGAAAAGTTGCAGATGAGAGCGCATACATTGGCAGAACTTACGGAGATGCACCAAAGGTCGACGGTTATATTTTTGTGCAGACAGGAGAACTCCTGATGACAGGAGATTTTGCAAAGGTACGTGTGACCGGTGCACTGGAATATGATTTGATAGGAGAGTTGGCAGATGAATACACCGAATAAACTTACAGTAGCCAGAATGATCCTGGTTCCGTTTCTTGTACTGTTTATGCTTACAGACCTGGGCGGTGAGGCAAACCGCTATATAGCACTTGCTATTTTTGTTGTTGCAAGTGTGACCGACTGGTTTGACGGAAAGCTTGCCAGAAAATACAATCTGGTGACAAACTTTGGAAAATTCATGGATCCTCTTGCAGACAAGCTGCTTGTGTGTTCTGCAATGATCTGCTTTATTGAACTGGAAAAACTTCCGGCATGGTTTGTTATCATTATTATAGGAAGAGAATTTATTATCAGCGGATTCCGTCTGATCGCAGCCGAGAACGGTATTGTGATCGCGGCAAACTACTGGGGCAAATTCAAGACGGTTTCCCAGATGATCATGATCATTTTACTGCTGATCGATCTGGGCGGAGTGTTTGATATTCTGGAACAGATATTTATCTGGCTTTCTCTGGCACTTACCGTTATTTCCCTGATCACATATATCTGGCAGAACAGAAGTGTTCTGTCCATGCAGGATTAGTTAGAAAGAAGGCTTTAAATATGGCGGCTTCAGAAAAGGAAGCATCAGAAGAAACAGCATTAGAAGAAACAGTTGTAGGACTTCTGAAAAAAAAGAAAATGACACTGTCTCTTGCCGAGTCCTGTACAGGCGGTGCGGTAGCAGCGGACATCGTAAATGTACCGGGAGCTTCGGAGGTATTTATGTGTGGTTATGTCACATATACAAACCGCGCCAAAAGAAAATGTCTTGGAGTAAAGAAGAGTACACTGAAGAAAGAAGGTGCTGTCTCAGCCAAATGTGCCGGACAGATGGCAAAAGGCGGTGCGAAAGCAGCCAAAACCGATGTCTGTCTCTCTGTGACAGGACTTGCAGGTCCGGGCGGTGGAACAGAGGAAACACCGGTGGGAACCGTATTTATGGGATGTTACTGTGCAGGAAAGACAACTGTGAGGGAATTTCACTTTGAGGGCGACAGAAAAAGTATCAGAGACCAGGCAGTTGAACAGGCACTGACATTTATCTGCGACAGGCTGCGCAAATATGACAGATAATAATTGGTGACAAGTTACATTACTGAACATAAGAGTACATTTCGGAAAGTTGATGAAATGTACTCTTTTTGTTATCATAGCAATTCATATTAACCGAATCAGGTAAGTTTTCTGCGGAGTCTGCGAAAAGCAATAAGCAGTGAGTGGGGACTTGGTCACCGCATCATTTTCATAAGGTTCACCACTTTATCAAGTTTTTGTGCCTCTGCGGGAGATTTTCCCATCTTCAGCACTTCAATGATCGCAGAAATCTCATCAGCATTAAATTTCAGACCACCTTTTTTTCCCTGAGCAGCTGCGCTCATCAGGAAAGGCAGCATCTCATTTGCACCCTTTGAACTTCCCTGGGAAGCCAGATTCTGAAGCATATCAAGCTTGGAACGATCCATACCTGCAAGCTTCGGGTTGTTGCGCCAGTCATCATTCATGGGAATCCTCCTTCTCACCATCTGCAGGCTGGTTCATGAGCTGCAGCATCTGAACCATAGCCATCATATTTACCATCTGATCTAATTTATCCCTGCTGGGACCATAACAGAAGCTGCGGATATCATTGATGATATCCACCGGATTCTGGGGCGGCATGCTCATGGCACACAGATCGCTGCCGGAACTTCTTTTGCTGAAAACAGAAACCGTATTGATAAATTCAATCGCTTTTTCATAGACTGAGAAAATCTGCTGTCCTTTTGGCGGAAGATAAGGAATGGCGGCTTTTATCATCTGTCCGCGGTCAGAACTGACCATCTGATCCAGTAAAGTCTGTGAAATCTGCTCTTCATTCATAATATCTGCTTCCATTTTATGTTTTTTATTAACAGAATATGACGGGGAGAAGGATTCTGACATATAATAAAGTAGAATTTAAGTAACTGTAAGACTGCTTTACTGCACGCTGCCTCAAATTTTATGGAATTGCTGCAGGTATCATGCGTTTGCAGTTGCAAAAAAATGGAGAATCAGATATGGGATCAGAGTCAGAAGAAAAGAAAGAAATGCTTATTATAAATGGAAATGCTTTTTATGAGATAGATCTGGAGTGTGTGAAAAAGAAAAAACAATGTGCTCAGACAGTGCACCCGGAAAAGAAAACAGACAGGATCAATTCCCGGAATATGAAAGATAAGGATAATATCAGGCAGCATGAATAATAAGGACGAAATTATAATCCTGTAAAATATAAAGAGGCAGAGGGAAAGATCCCCCTGCCAACAGAAAATGATTGTCAGCAGCCACATCCACAGCCATTGTTTCCACATAACAGAAGCAGCACGATAATAATCCAGCAGTTGTCACCGTTGCCACATCCACCGCAGCCATTGTTGCATCCGCAGTTATTGTTTCCGCACAGGCACAGAAGGATGATGATCCAGAGGATATTACAGCAGGAATTATTTCCGCCTGAAAGTCCCCATCCACTGTTACATCCACATCCGTTATTACATCCGCAGCCATTGTCGCATCCGCATCCGCTGTTATTAGCGCAGCCACATCCGCATCCTCCTCTGTCCTCACATCCGCAATTTGTAGCAGCTAAGTCGCTCATATTAAATCCTCCGTTTTTTTTCTTTACAATCCTATCATATGTGGAACCGCAAAAAGTGTTACAGTTTCATCATTGTTCATTATGTTCACAGTAACCAATAACCTTAAGTTCGATGCGAATTGTTGCTTTTCACAAGTTGACAATAATATATGAATCCGATATAATATACCACGTAACAAATCTGTAATGATTGAGAAAGAAATGCAACAATAACCCAATTAAAACGTAAAACAATACGTATAAAAAGAGAGGAAACGGAGAATAAGAATGAAGAAACATGGGAAACTATTGTTAAAGTATCTGCTCCTTTTTGTGATGACCGTTTTTGTAATGGGCTGTTTTAGTGTATCCGCGGCAACAAAAACAGGATTTGTCACTCAGAAAGGGAAAACCTATTACATAAACAAAGATGGTTCCAAACAGAAAGGCTGGCTGGAACTTAAGGGTAAGAAATATTACTTTGATAAGAAAACAGGAGTTCAGGTAAAAGGCTGGGTAAAAGACTCCAGCGGACAGGCGATCCGATACTTTACCAGCGGAGCCGGATATATGGTGACAGGATTTATCACTGATTCCAAGGGAAATACCCGTCATTTTGATGAGACAACAGGCCTGATGACAAGAGGTTGGCTCACAGATACAGATGAATATAAATATTATTTTTACAGCGGTTCCGGCGTTATGGCCAAAGGCTGGGTGGAGAACAAAAAAGAACAGAAACGCTATTTCAGTCAGGCCAATGGACGTATGTGTACAGGCTGGGTGAAGAGCAGTGCCGGAAATTACAGATACTTTAAGCCGTCAAATGGAATAATGTATACAGGTTTGGAGAAAATTGATTCAGACTATTACTATTTTTCAAAATCAACCGGTGTCCGTTATCAGAAAGGTTTCGGAACCGTAGGAAGTAAGAAATATTATTTCAACCCTTCAGATGGTAAGGCGAAGACAGGCTGGCTTGAGCTTGATGGAAAGAAATATTATTTTGATACATCAGGAGTGATGCTGGCAAATACCATCGCTTCCATTGACGGAACTACATACAGGTTTGATTCTGACGGTGCTGCAACAAAGACTTCCGATAATGATTACACAGTAGAGGGCAAATATGTCAAGGTCTTTGATGCGAAGAATAATAAATACTACTATATGGAAGAAGAGTTCCTGGAACATCCGGGAATTGCAGACGGAAAGGTGTCAGATCTGGATCTTCTGGCAGCAGTGTGTGATGCAGAAGCAGGAGATCAGGGAGTCGTGGGAATGGAGGCAGTTGCACTTTGCGTATTAAACTGTACCATTGACCAGTATAAAGAATTTCCGTCACAGATCCGTTATGTGGTATATCAGGGAAAACCTACCCAGTATGCGGTTGTCACAGACGGAGCACTTCTTAAAAGACTGAAAGGCCAGTTTGAGGACAGGACCAATGCCTATGCGGCAGCAAAGGCAGCCATGGAAGTGTTCGGTAACTATGTGAATCATGGCACAAAGAGAACACTCCCGGGATTTAAGACAAAGGATTTCAATTACAAATTCTTTATGACTCCGGCAGCATTTAAGGCACAGAACCTTAATTTCAGCAAGCTGGAATATGAACAGTACAAAGGACATGTATTCTTTGTGGACTGGATTTCAGGGTGAGTACATTAATGCTTTAAGTTGTTGAAATATGAAGAGGATTGCTATAAATTCCTTGACAAATAAATTTTGTATTTGTATACTTGCAGATATATGATATAAAAAAGCACAGATGGGAAAGAGTAACATAGGGAAAACAGACAGAGAGTTGCCGGCAGGTGAGAGGCGCGTGGGGAACTTATGTGAATACCTCCCGGAGCTCTGCACCGAACACCTCAGAGATATTGTAAGGTAAGTAGACTGCAGCGGAGTGGCATCCGTTAACATGCTTAAGTAACAGAGAGAACCGTTGTTTATCATAATAATGGCATGGTTTGTTACTTATTGAGGCAGAGAATGCGAGTTTTCTGCGAATTTAGGTGGTATCGCGGGACCCGGTTCTCGTCCTAAAGGGACAGGAACCGGGTTGTTTTATTTTATTACGAGGAGGAAACAAACAATGACAGTTTGGGACGAGCTGAAAGCCCGTGGTCTGATTGCTCAGGTAACAGACGAAGAAGAGATCAAAGAAATGGTAAATAATGGAAAAGCCACATTTTACATTGGCTTTGACCCTACCGCAGACAGCCTTCACGTAGGACATTTCATGGCGCTCTGCCTGATGAAACGTCTGCAGATGGCAGGAAATAAACCCATCGCATTATTAGGCGGCGGAACCGGTATGATCGGTGATCCATCCGGAAGATCTGATATGCGTCAGATGATGACAGTGGAGACAATCCAGCACAACATCGACTGCTTCAAGAAACAGATGGAACGTTTTATCGACTTCTCAGACGGCAAGGCATTAATGGTAAACAATGCAGACTGGCTGATGAACTTAAATTATGTAGAGGTACTTCGTGATGTTGGACCACATTTCTCTGTAAACCGTATGCTCTCTCACGAGTGCTATAAACAGCGTATGGAACGTGGACTTACATTCCTTGAGTTCAACTATATGATCATGCAGAGCTACGACTTCTACATGCTGTATCAGAAATACGGCTGCACCATGCAGTTCGGTGGTGATGACCAGTGGGCAAATATGCTTGGCGGTACAGAGCTGATCCGTCGTAAACTTGGAAAAGACGCTTACGCCATGACGATCACACTTCTTCTGAACTCCGAAGGTAAGAAGATGGGTAAAACACAGTCCGGTGCTGTATGGCTTGACCCGGAGAAGACTTCTCCTTTCGATTTCTATCAGTACTGGAGAAACGTGGATGATGCAGATGTTATCAAATGTATGCGTCTCCTTACCTTCCTTCCGTTAGAAGAAATCGATGAGATGGCTAAATGGGAAGGAAGCCAGTTGAATAAAGCAAAAGAAATCCTTGCATACGAGCTGACAAATCTGGTTCATGGCGAAGAGGAAGCAAAGAAAGCGCAGGAAGGCGCAAGAGCACTTTTTGCAGGTGGCGCTGATACAGCACATATGCCGACAACTGAGCTTGCAGACGAAGACTTCTCAGAAGAAGGAACAATCGACCTGATCTCCATGCTTGTAAAAGCAGGAATGGTTCCAACACGTTCCGAGGGACGTCGTGCCATTGAACAGGGCGGTGTTTCCATTGACGGTGAGAAGATCACAGATGTGAAATACACAGTTGCCAAAGATGCACTTACAGGTGAAGGTGTAGTGCTGAAAAAAGGCAAAAAGAAATTCAATAAAGTTCTGGCAAAATAAAAAATTCATTATAGAAATATCGGCGGATACTGCTGAACCGGTGCCGTCGATTTCAGGAGGAAAAGATTATGAAGAAATACGGAGTAAACGAACTTCGTCAGATGTTCCTGGACTTCATGGAGAGCAAAGGACATCTGGTAATGAAAAGCTTTTCCCTGGTACCACAGGGAGATAAGAGTCTTCTGCTGATCAACGCAGGTATGGCTCCGCTGAAACCATATTTTACAGGTGCTGAAATCCCGCCAAGAACAAGAGTAAGTACCTGCCAGAAATGTATCCGTACAGGTGATATCGAGAATGTAGGTAAAACTGCACGTCACGGTACATTCTTTGAGATGCTTGGTAACTTCTCCTTTGGTGACTATTTCAAGACAGAAGCCATCCACTGGTCCTGGGAATTCCTGACAGAAGTAGTAGGACTGGATGCAAACCGTCTTTATCCTTCTGTATACCTGGAAGATGACGAAGCATTTGACATCTGGAACAAAGAGATCGGAATCCCTGCTGACAGAATTTTCCGTTTTGGAAAAGAAGATAACTTCTGGGAGCATGGTGCAGGTCCCTGTGGTCCATGTTCAGAAATCTACTATGACCGTGGAGAGAAATACGGCTGCGGGAAACCTGGCTGTACAGTAGGCTGTGACTGTGACCGTTACATGGAAGTATGGAACAACGTATTTACCCAGTTTGAGAACGATGGAAACGGAAATTATACAACACTGAAACAGAAGAACATTGATACAGGTATGGGTCTGGAACGTCTGGCAGTTGTTGTGCAGGACGTAGATTCCATCTTCGATGTAGATACTATCTGCGCACTGCGTAACCTGGTATGTAAGATCTCCGGAAAAGAATACGAGAAGAATTATAATGATGACGTATCCATCCGTCTGATCACAGACCATATCCGTTCTGCAACATTTATGATCTCCGACGGTATCATGCCTACAAACGAAGGCCGCGGTTATGTACTCCGCCGTCTGATCCGTCGTGCAGCACGTCACGGACGTCTTCTTGGAATCGAAGGCACCTTCCTTGCAAAATTAAGTGAAGAAGTGATCAATGGTTCCAAAGCAGGATATCCGGAGCTGGAAGAGAAGAAAGAATTTATCTTTAAAGTTCTCACAAATGAAGAAAACCAGTTCAACAAGACCATTGACCAGGGTCTTCGTATCCTTGGAGAGATGGAAGATGAGATGAAAGCAGCAGGAGAGAAAACACTTTCCGGCGAAAATGCATTCAAATTATATGATACTTACGGATTCCCGATGGATCTTACAAAAGAGATCCTTGAGGAAAAAGGATATGATATTGACGAGGCAGGCTTCCAGAAATGTATGGAAGAGCAGAGAAACAAAGCACGTTCTGCACGTGAAGTGACAAACTATATGGGTGCTGACGCAACTGTATATGATGATATTGATGTAAATGTTACAACAGAATTCGTAGGATACGATCATCTTACCTTTGATTCCAAAGTAACAGTCCTTACAACAGAGACAGAGATCGTAAACTCCCTGATGGAAGGACAGAAAGGAACTGTCTTTACAGAGCAGACTCCATTCTACGCAACTATGGGTGGACAGGTCGGAGATACAGGTGTGATCGAAACTGCAAACGGTAAGTTCGTAGTAGAAGACACCATCAAGCTTCGCGGTGGTAAATTCGGACATGTAGGTCATATGGAATCCGGTATGATCTCCACAGGCGAAACTGTTTCCCTGAAAGTGGATGAAGCTGCAAGAAGAGACACTGAGAAGAACCACAGTGCAACACATCTTCTTCAGAAAGCATTAAAGACAGTTCTTGGAAGTCATGTAGAACAGAAGGGTTCTCTGGTAACACCGGATAGACTTCGTTTCGACTTTGCTCATTTCCAGGCTATGACAGCTGATGAGATCGCTCAGGTAGAAGCGCTTGTTAATAAAGAAATCCAGGCTGGTCTTGAAGTCCGTACAGATGTTATGGATGTGGAAGAGGCTAAGAAATCCGGAGCAATGGCTCTGTTCGGAGAGAAATATGACCAGAAGGTACGTGTGGTATCCATGGGCGACTTCTCCAAGGAACTCTGCGGTGGTACTCATGTGGCAAACACAGGCAACATCATGCTGTTCAAAATTGTTTCCGAATCCGGTATCGCAGCAGGTGTGCGCCGTATCGAAGCTCTGACAGGAAATGGTGTTCTGGAATACTATAAGAAACAGGAAGAACTGCTTCATGAAGCTGCAAAAGTCCTGAAAGCAAATCCTGCAGAGATTGTAGAGAAGATCGGACATCTTCAGGGAGAAGTAAAGGCACTCTCCAGTGAGAACGAATCCTTAAAGAGCAAACTGGCTCAGGGAGCTCTGGGAGATGTTATGGATAAAGTAGTAGAAGTCAAAGGTGTGAAACTTCTTGCTGCAAAAGTAGACGGAGTGGATATGAACGGACTTCGTGACCTTGGCGACCAGCTGAAAGGCAAACTTGGTGAAGGTGTTGTCCTTCTGGCAGCAGTAAACGGTGAGAAAGTAAACCTTCTTGCAATGGCTACTGATGCAGCACAGAAAGCAGGCGCTCACGCAGGTAACCTGATCAAAGCAGTGGCAGCTATCGTAGGCGGTGGCGGCGGCGGACGTCCGAACATGGCTCAGGCCGGCGGAAAGAACCCTGCCAAAGCTCAGGAAGCCGTAGATGCAGCAGCAGGAATCCTTGAAGGTCAGATAAAGTAAAAATTGTTACTGCTCACTTTGTGACCAGCAACACGCTTCGCGATGCACAGGATTTATGCTAATCGCATAAATTCGCGCGGTATGTCTCGGGATTTTGGCATATACATGCCAAAACACCTCGCGGGATAGTGGCGTGTGAATAGTAACTAAAAAAATCTGCAAAATTTAACCAAAAAGATGTTGACGAACCCACAGGCAATGATATATAATATCACTTGTGCAAGAAAAAATACCCAGACAGTTGTATTTTAGCACAATCTACAACTGGAGGGAGGTTAGGTGTGAGTCTATGTCAAACGTAATCGTAAAAGAGAACGAGACTTTAGATAGCGCTCTTCGCAGATTCAAGAGAAGCTGTGCAAAAGCAGGAATCCAGCAGGAAATCCGCAAAAGAGAGCATTACGAGAAACCAAGCGTTCGTCGTAAAAAGAAATCTGAAGCCGCAAGAAAACGTAAATATAATTAATTGTGCGCAAAAATCCCTGGCAGTTCTGTCAGGGATTTTTATCATAATTTGGACAATAATCAGGGGAAGGAAGTAATCTTGAAGGCAGAAAATAACAAAATACTTAAAGAAAAGAAAAACTGGATCCTTTTACTGTTTAAAAAACTGGCAAAGCTGATTTTCAACAGAATCTTTTATGTTGCGGTTGCAATGCTCGTCCAGCTTGGATGGATCTTAATGATGGTACTGCGTCTGGCTGCGTATTCCAGATACATTGATATCGGATTAAGGCTGATAGGTATTGTGCTGGTATTGTGGATTTTGAATAAGGAAATAAATCCTTCCTATAAACTGGCCTGGACCATGCTGATCCTGATCCTGCCAATCCTTGGAGTGGTATTATATTTTGTGTTTGGACGTTCCAGGATCGCTGCAATCATGCAGCAGCATTTTGAACAGAGGATTGAGGAGAGCAGGGAGTATCTGCGGGATCGGCCACAGACGAGGCAGAAGCTGGAGGCTCTGGATCCCTCGGCTTCAAATCAGTCCAGATATATTTCGGATGTTTCCAGATTTCCGGTCCATGAGAACACAACTGCAGAGTATTTTCAGGTAGGAGATGATATGTTTCCGGTGCTTGTGAGGGAACTGAAACAGGCGAAGAAATACATTTTTATTGAATATTTCATTATCAATGATGGGGTGATGTGGCAGACAATCCTGAATATTCTGGAAAAGAAAGCTGCGGAGGGCGTTGATGTGCGCCTGATCTATGACGGATTTGGCTGTCTTACAACACTTCCCCATAAATATTATGAAGAGCTTCAGAAAAAAGGAATCAAATGTCAGGTATTTAATCCTTTCCGTCCCATTTTGAATATTATCCAGAATAACCGGGATCACAGGAAGCTCTGCATTATTGACGGATGGGTTGGATTTACGGGAGGCATCAATCTTGCAGATGAATATATCAACCAGAAAGCGCGTTTCGGACACTGGAAGGATACCGCTGTTATGCTCAAAGGGGAAGCTGTCTGGAATATGACGGTAATGTTTCTCCATATGTGGGCAGTGATCGGCAGATCTGAAGAGAGTGTCGATTATGAAGCCTATTTTCCCCACAGATATCATGAGGAAGAATTTGAGAGTGACGGATTTGTCCAGCCGTTCTGTGATACACCTCTGGATGAAGAGGTTGTCGGTGAAGATGTATATCTGAACATCATCAACAAAGCAAAAAAATATGTATATATCTGTACTCCTTATCTGATCATAGACAATGAGATGATGACTGCCCTCTGTCTGGCAGCCAAAAGCGGGGTGGATGTGCGTATTATGACGCCGGGAATCCCTGACAAGAAGCTGGTATTTATTCTTACCCAGTCCTATTACAGGCAGCTTCTGGAAGCCGGTGTAAAGATTTATGAATATCAGCCCGGTTTCCTTCACGCAAAATCCTTTGTGAGTGATGATGAGATTGGAGTTGTGGGAACCATCAACCTGGATTATCGAAGTCTTTATCTTCATTTTGAGGATGGTGTATGGATCTACAGAAACAGAGTAATACAGGATATAAAAGATGATTTTATCCAGACTATGGAATATTGCAGGCAGATAGAACCGGAATTCTGCCTGAACAGAAATATAGGGCTGCGTATCATGCAGAATATTTTCCGCGCATTTGCGCCGCTGATGTAAAATGAGCACTGAAAATCGTATTTTTATGGTTTTCAGTGCTTTTTATCTGATTATGATCAGGTATCGGATCGGATTAAGATGCATTATTTTATTGGATTGCTATATAATGAATAAAGAAAGTAGTCTTAGAGCGTGTCTGAAAAAGGCTTTCTGCAAGATGTGCGTCACAATTTGTGGGATATTTTGCCCGGATGAGGGCGCCGTAGCGGGCTACGGCAACTGAATTCGGGTGAAATATCCCGCAAAGTGGGGCGTGCAGATTGCGGGAATGATTTTTCAGACACGCTCCAGAGCGTGCGCCGGCAGCCTGCCGGTACATTGATCGGAGAGAGAATATGCGAAAAAAATGGATCTCCATAATATGCGCTGTGATCATCATGGTCTGCACTATCATTACCCCTGCTTATGCCGCCGGAATCTTTTTGCCCGAGGAAAGCAATACCAAACAGGCAGAATCCACAGATCTTATTGAAGCACCATCAGGAATCTTAATGGAAGCGCAGACAGGAACAGTCGTTTATCAGAAGGATGCGGATACCAGACGAAGCCCTGCCAGTATCACGAAGATCATGACTCTGATCCTGATCTTTGATGCTCTGGATAAAGGCAGCCTGAAAATGGACGACACAGTCACAACCAGTGCCCATGCGAAGTCAATGGGCGGTTCTCAGGTGTTTCTGGAGGAGGGGGAAATCCAGACAGTGGAAACCCTGATCAAATGCATTGTGATCGCGTCAGGAAACGATGCCAGCGTAGCAATGGCAGAGCATATCTGCGGCAGTGAACAGGAATTTGTCCGCCACATGAATGAACGGGCAGAAGGACTTGGGATGAAAAATACTCATTTTGAAGACTGCTGTGGTCTGACAGAATCTCCCGATCATTACACAACAGCCAGGGACATTGCCATCATGAGCAGGGAACTGATCACAAAATATCCGAAAATTCTGGAATATTCTTCCATATGGATGGAAAATATCACCCATGTAACCAGGCAGGGGACAAAAGAATTCGGACTTACCAATACCAACAAACTGATCCGAAGCTACGAGGGATGTGTCGGCCTGAAAACAGGAAGCACCAGCATTGCAAAATACTGCCTCAGTGCAGTCGCCAAAAGAAATGATATTACTCTGATCGCAGTAGTGCTGGCAGCCCCGGACTATAAAGTGCGATTTAAAGATGCAGCCTCCATGTTAAATTATGGCTTTTCAAAATGCAGCCTGTACATAGATAAGAAAATGGAAGCTCTGCCTGAGATCCCGGTCAGAAATGGAAAGAAAAAGACGGTTTCCCTAGTTTATGAAGAACAGTTCCACTATCTGGATACCACAGGACAGAATATCGGGAATGTAAAAAGAAAGCTGAGAATCCACAGGGAAGTAAAGGCTCCGGTGAAAAAGAACACCCTGGCAGGGGAGATGATCTATTCCGTCGATGGGAAGGAACTGGGAAGAGTGAGGATCCTTTATGGGGAAAATGCAGGAAAAGCCACATATCCGGACTGCCTGAAAAAAGTTGTCATGAGACTGTAGACAAAAAGTATTTTGGACAGTTTTATAAATTTTTGACAAAGGACAGCAATCCGATGTATAATAAAATCCAAATGGGTATTGAGGGAAATAAAAAACAAAAGGAAGGTACTATATAATGAAAGAAATCCGTACAGAAGATGCCGTAGGGCACATTTTATGCCATGACATCACACAGATTATCAAAGATGTTAAAAAAGGGGTGCTTTTTAAGAAAGGTCATATTGTCAGAGAAGAGGATATTCCTCTGTTACTCTCTGTAGGAAAAGAACATTTATATGTGTGGGAGAAGAAAGAAGGAATCCTTCATGAGAATGAAGGTGCAGAGATCCTTTATAAGATCTGTGCCGGAGATTCGGACACCATGCATGGTTCTGATATAAAAGAGGGAAAAATCGAGCTGATCGCAGACATTGACGGAGTGCTTAAGATCCGCAGGGAAGTTCTGCTGGCTGTCAACTCACTTGGAGAGATGATGATCGCATCCCGCCATGGAGATTTTCCTGTAAAGAAGGGCGACAAACTTGCAGGAACCAGAATTATCCCGCTGGTGATCGAGAAAGAGAAAATGGATCGTGCAGCAGAGGTGGCAGGCACAGAGCCGATCTTTTCCATTCTGCCATATAAGAAGAAAAAGGTGGGTATCGTAACAACAGGAAGTGAAGTGCAGAAAGGTCTGATTACTGACACCTTCACTCCTGTACTGAGAGATAAATTTGCAAAATTTCCATCAGAGGTCATCGGTCAGACAAAACCGGGTGACGATATGGAACAGATAACAGCCGATATCCTGAAATTTATCGAAGAGGGAGCCGATATGGTAGTCTGCAGCGGTGGAATGAGCGTAGATCCGGATGACAGAACTCCGGGTGCGATCAAAGCAACAGGAACCCGCATCGTATCCTACGGTGCACCCGTACTTCCGGGAGCTATGATGCTGGTTTCCTATTATGAGAAAGACGGCAGGCAGATACCGATCCTTGGGCTTCCGGGATGTGTTATGTATGCAAAGAATACCATCTTTGATCTGCTTCTGCCGAGACTGATGGCAGATGATGAGATCACATTATCAGAGATTAACCAACTTGGAGAGGGTGGACTCTGCCTGAACTGTGATGTCTGTACATTCCCGAACTGCGGATTCGGAAAATAATATCCCGCAGAATGCGTTGTCAGACACAAAGTGAACATAAAGGGAAAAGAAAACTTGCATGAAAAGATTTAAAACCGTACATTATACAATCCATTCTAACAAAATAAAGGATGCGAGAGGCATCAGATTTGCGGTGCTCGCAGATCTTCATGGCATGGAATTTGGCCCTGATAACAGAAAGCTTTCGGAGACGATCCACCGGTACAGACCGGATGGGATCCTCATTGCCGGTGATATGGTCGTGAGAAATGATTCTGCTTCTTTAAAGACTGCATCATCTCTTCTGAGGAGCCTGGCTCAGCAGTATCCTGTTTATTATGCATTGGGAAACCATGAATATAAGCTGTACAGGACAGATCCTCAGGAGAACTGTATGGCAGCCCGATATCAGGAATATGAAAAGGAGCTGAAGACAGCCGGGATCCATATCCTGCATAATGAATCCTGCAGCCTGCAGGTGGGAAAAAACAGCCTTACTGTCTGTGGTCTGGAAGTACCTCTGATCTATTATAAAAAGCCATTTTCTCCACAGCTTAAAAGAGAGGAAATCAGGGAACTGATCGGAGAACCATCTTCCGATTCCCTGAATATTCTTCTGGCTCACAGTCCCAAATATGGAGATACCTATTTTGACTGGGGGGCAGATCTGATTCTGAGCGGGCATTATCATGGAGGGATTGTAAGAATTGGCAGGCACAATGGGCTGCTTTCCCCACAGCTTCATCCATTTCCGAAGTTCTGCTGCGGAGATTTCCACAGGAAGGAACAGCATATGCTGGTAAGCGCAGGAGCAGGGGAACACACCATACCTGTAAGGATCCATAATCCCAGGGAATTGCTGATGGTGGATCTGAAACCGAATGCCTGAGAATATTGTTACTGTCTGCTGACTGTATGGCAGCGAAATATTTACTTGAAAAGGAAAAGACTGTGCTATGGGAATTCCGGTAAAGCTGGAAGTATTTGAAGGTCCTCTGGATCTCTTACTGCACCTTATCGAAAAAAATAAAATAGATATCTATGATATCCCCATCGTGGAGATCACAGATCAGTATATGGAATACATCCATGCCATGGAGCGGGAAGACCTTGGTGTTATGAGCGAGTTTATGGTTATGGCAGCCACATTGCTGGATATCAAGTGTAAAATGCTTCTCCCGAAAGAAGTCAATGATGAGGGAGAAGAGGAAGATCCAAGAGCGGAACTGGTGGAGAAACTTCTGGAATATAAGATGTATAAGTTTATGTCCTATGAGTTGAAGGATAAGATGGACGATGCGGCAAATGTATTCTTTAAAGAGCCCACTCTTCCCGATGAGGTACTGCAGTACAGAGAGCCTGTAGATCCAAAGGAACTTCTGGCAGGTCTCACACTGGAGAAGCTGAATGCAATCTACAAGTCCATCATCCGCAGGCAGGAAGACAAGGTCGATCCTATCCGAAGCAAATTCGGAACCATCGAGAAGGAAGAGGTCAGTCTGTCTGATAAGATGATAGAGATCAAAGATTTTGCCCGTACCCATCGGAAATTCAGCTTCCGCAATCTCCTGGAGAGTCAGTGCTCGAAAGTACAGGTGATCGTCACCTTTCTCTCCATATTGGAACTGATGAAAATGGGACATATCCATGTAGAGCAGGACGGACTGTTCGATGATATCTCTGTTGAAGTACAGACAGACCCGGATACATGGAAGAATCTTACAGAATTTGCGGAAGATGAACCATAGAATACAGAGATCAATATGTAATAAAAGGAATGAGGAAGACTGAGTGAAGATTAAGGAGACAGAAGCTGCGATAGAAGCAATACTTTTTGCAATGGGCGGTTCCGTAGAACTGCCCCGGATCGCCAGAGCCATCGGTGTGGACGAGAAGACAACAGGAAGGATCATCCGCAATATGATGGACCGTTATCAGGAAGAGAACAGAGGCATCCAGATCATAGAGCTGGAGAATTCTTTCCAAATGTGTACAAAGAAAGAATATTATCAGTATCTGATCAATATTGCCCTGCATCCTCAGAAGCCGGCACTGTCAGATGTTATGCTGGAAACCTTATCCATCATTGCATACAAACAGCCGGTTACAAAGGCGGAGATCGAGAAGATCCGAGGGGTAAAATGTGACCACGCCATCAACAAGCTGGTAGAATACAGTCTGGTCAGGGAGCTGGGGCGTCTGGATGCCCCCGGACGTCCGATTCTGCTCGGGACCACGGAAGAATTTCTGCGCTGCTTCGGCGTACAGGATCTGGAATCCCTGCCTGTCCCTGACCCTGTCCAGATAGAGGACTTTAAGGCAGAGGCAGAGGAAGAAATCCAGCTGAAACTGGATGTGTAAGATAAAGGAGAAAAAATAATGCCAACCACATATGCACATGATTTATTTGGAAAAGAAGTATATAAGAGACTGCCTTCAGATATGAAAGCCCTGATCCGCAGACATGGGGACTTGTACAGGATCGGTTTACATGGGCCGGATATCCTGTTCTACTATATGGTTTCAAAGAATCCTGTCACCCAGTTCGGGATTGAGATGCATCATGAGAAGGCAAGAGCCTTTTTTGAAGAAGGGATGCGGCAGGTCAGAAGAAATGATGATGAGGCACTTTTTGCATATCTTCTTGGGTTTGGCTGTCATTATATTCTGGACTCCACATGCCATCCCTATGTAAATCAGATGGCTGCAGAAGGAGTCATTCCTCACATTGTTCTGGAGAAGGAATTTGACCGTGTGCTTATGGAAGAGACAGGTAAAGATCCCGACCATTATTATCCGGCCTGCGGGATCATGCCGAAGATGGAATATGCCAGAGTGATCCACAGGGCCATTCCTCTGGTGAAAACCATGAACATTTATATTTCTGTCAGGATGATGAAAATTCTTACCAATTTCATGGTGTGTGATGACCATGGAAGAAAACGCAGGATTCTGGGGAAACTTCTGAGACTGGGAGGAGAGTCCATCGGCTCTGTCATTGAACATTTCATGACTGCCGAAGCAGTAGAGCAGGCAAAAGCTCCCATGCCTGAACTTGAGAGGCTTTACAGAGAGGCGGTTCCTGAAGCTGTGGAATATCTGGGAGAACTTTATACCTTAAGAGAGGGAGCTTATCATCTGAGCAAAAGATGGGACCGGACTTATAACGGGTAATGGGCATATCCCGATATTTTTCGGAACTGTGACAGTCATATTCCGGACATGCAGGCATAAATTATCTTATAGGGTGAAGCAAAATCCTGCAGATATCCTGTAAACAACAAATCTGTGAATAACCGTAAATTATGAACAGTGATATTCATGGATTGCCAGCATGTGAGGTGGAGTATGAGAATGAAACATATTGCCGCTGTCATTGTTGTGACGGCGGTATTATTGTTTACGCAGACATACACCTCCGCCCGGGGAGCGGAGTACAAAATACCTCAGACAGTAGACATGACACCTGTTGCAGAAGAACCGGCAGAACTGTACGCATTATCAGCAGTCCTCATGGACGGAGAGTCCGGCAGAGTACTCTATGAAAAGGACGGGGAGCGTCCTCTGGCAAATGCCAGCACAACCAAGGTGCTTACCTGTATTGTGGCACTGGAGAACTCTTCGGGGGATGATTATGTTCAGGTTTCTCAGAATGCGGCATCCCAGCCGGAAGTGAAGCTGGGACTTCAGAAAGGAGAACAGTATTATCTGGAGGATCTTCTGTATTCCCTTATGCTGAAAAGCCACAATGATACAGCGGTTGCCATTGCAGAACACTGCGGGGGAAGCGTGGAAGGCTTTGCCAGAATGCTCAACCGGAAAGCAAAACAGATAGGATGTAAGGATACGTATTTTATCACACCCAATGGCCTGGATGCTGAGGATGAGAATGGAAAACATCACACAACAGCCAAAGATCTGGCACTGATCATGCGATATGCTGTTAAAAACGAAACATTCCTGCACATTGCACAGACCAGAGACTATACATTCTCTGAGATCACAGGAAAGAGAACCTTTTCCGTACATAATGCCAATGCATTTCTCGACATGAGAGACGGAGTTCTTGCCGGAAAAACAGGCTATACTTCCCAGGCTGGCTACTGCTATGTATGTGCCTGGGAAAAAGAGGGCAAAACATTTATCGTCAGCCTCCTTGGCTGTGGGTGGCCCAACCACAAAACCTATAAATGGAGTGACACAGAGAAACTGCTGGACTTCGGAGATTACAACTATGAGTACGAAACCTACTGGAAAGAACCACAGACCGGAAAAATCCTGGTAACAGACGGTGTGGAAGATGGTCAGGATATAGGAACGAAAATCTATCTGAGGGGTAAATGCAGTGTAACCGCATATGACAGGGAAAAAGAAGTCCTTCTGAAAAAAGGGGAAACTGTAACCTGTAAAATAGAAATTCCACAGAAAGTCAGTGCACCGGTTCTTAAGGGGGAGAAGCTTGGCCGCATTGCCTATTACCTGGATGGAAAACTGATAGATTTTTATCCGGTCTATGCGGAGAAATCAGTGGAAAAAATCAGTTTTAAATGGTACACTGAAAAAGTATTTCATGATTTTTTTCATTAAATACATTTATATGGGAACCTTAAAGAAACGTCATCAGAGTCTTGCCATAGAATCGTCTGTCGAATTCATAGAAAAAAACTATCGAACAGATGAAACAATTTAATGGTTTAAAGGGTTGCTATACGAAAGCGATATTGATATAATAAATCTTAACAGTCGGCATTCATATATTGCCGTTCGTGAATAGTTTATGTCAGCCTGTGGCTGATCTGCGGTCTGCTGCAAGCTGACATAGGAAAGACAGAGGAAAGAGATATGAATCAGTTAGAAATACTCAGAGAGAGTCTTGGCCAGTGTGATGAGATCATTCTGGATGCACTTATCATGCGTAACAGGATCGTGGAGGACATTATGGCATATAAAGAAGCCAACGGACTCCAGATTTTACAGCCTGAGCAGGAAGCGAAGCAGAAAGAATGGCTGGAGAAGAGAATGGAAGGCAGACGCCATAAGGATGAGGTTTCCGATGTATTTGAATGCATCCGCACAAACAGTAAACGGATCCAGGCAAGAAAACTCTTCAACTACAACATCGTGCTGATCGGTTTCATGGGTGCCGGAAAGTCCACAATTTCTGATTTCCTTAAGAATGTATTTGCCATGGATGTGGTAGAGATGGATCAGATCATTGCCCAGAGACAGGGAATGAGTATTTCCGATATCTTCGAGACATACGGTGAGCAGTATTTCCGTGACCTTGAGACAAACCTGCTTATCGAAATGCAGTCACGCAGCAATGTTGTGATCTCCTGCGGCGGTGGTACTCCAATGAGAGAGTGCAATGTAGTAGAGATGAAGAAGAATGGCCGTGTTGTTCTCCTCACAGCAAAACCGGAGACAATCCTTGACCGCGTCAAAAATAACCATGACCGTCCGCTGATCGAGAACAATAAGACTGTTCCATTTATCGCAGATCTGATGGAGAAACGCCGCGCTAAATACGAGGCAGCGGCTGATATCATCATCGAAACAGACGGCAAGAACGAACTGGAAATCTGCGAAGAACTGGTACACAGACTCCGCACCATGGATGAAGAAAAATAATATAACATGACAGATCTGGTTTATGATATCAGAAGCGCCGGATATCAAGTCATAATATTGAATGTATCGGTTATTATAAAAAGATATGGGGTATCTCGACTGACGGGACAGTCCCATATCTTTTTGTATTCTGATATTTTATTGTGTCAGATCAGCTGGTCTTATAATCCCATTCCTTCTGTGCCTGTTCGATCACATATTTCTTAAATGCTTCCACAACCGGTGGATGGTATACGTTCTTCAGCATCGCCAGATAGAAGTTTCTCTGCCAGCTTGGAGAAACTAAGGGAAGGATCTTTACATTCAGAGACTGCAGGATTGGAATATTGGGAGCTACGCAGATTCCAAAGCCGTTGGAGACAAAGCCTGCAGCAACCTGATCTTCATCAATCTCATAGGCAACATCCGGTTTCTGACCGATGCGCTCAAACAATCCGTCAATAATATGTCTCAGACCACTTCTTTTCTTAAATATGATCTGTTTATAAGGAATAGTATCCTCCAGACAAACCTCCTCTTTTGCTGCCAGCGGATGGTCAGAAGGCACGATCACCACCAGTTCCTGTCTGGCAACAGGTATAAATTCAATCAGTGGTTCATTATCAATCATAGAGCAGAAACCCAGATCATATTTTTTCTCTTTTAAACCATTTAAAATATCAGCTGTTAAAACTTTGTCACAATACAGATTAAAATCAATCTTTTTCGTTGGATTTGCCGCGAGAAATCCTCTCATGATCTTCGGGAGAAAGTCAATTCCCAGAGTGCGCAGGAATGCAACATCAATACAGCCCTCTCCCTTACCTGCCAGCTTCAGACTGTTCACAGAAGAGTCCAGACGGTTCAGTACCTCTTCCACGTCATTCAGGAAAACTTTTCCATACTTGGTAAGAGTAACATTCCTTCCATTTTTTTCAAACAGTTTCACGCCCAGTTCTTCCTCAAGAGTGGAGATCGCATAACTCAGCGAAGGCTGGGTGATCGCCAGAATATCAGCGGCTTTTGTGTAATGTTCAATATGAGCCAGCGTAGAAAAGTACCGCAGATGATACAGGTTCATAGAAAAACTCCTTTCTCTGATAAATATTTTATAAGTGACTATATTTTATGTGCAGGCTTTCATAGTCCTTTAATGCTTCGGAAAACTATAATTATAGTCACTCTTGCACAAATAATCCGCGCTGTATTTGTCATATACGTAGATTATATCATGATGTATTGAAAAAATCTATGAATTTAAAGGATAGAACTAATTTGTTTTATATTTAACAAAGATATATAATGCTTATATCAAAAAGATACAAAATATTATCAAAATAAATAAAAAAATTATGCGATTTTATGAGGAGGACATAAGATGTCAAAAGAATTTCCAATTACAATCAGTTCCTGGACACTGGGAGATCAGTGCAAATTTGAAGACAGAGTGATCGCTGCAAAGAACGCAGGATACGAAGGAATCGGCCTTCGTGCAGAAACTTATGTAGATGCGTTGAATGAGGGACTTTTTGACAAAGACATTCTTGCTATTCTGGACAAACATGGTATGAAAGTAACAGAGGTTGAGTACATCGTACAGTGGGCAGAAGAACACAGATCTTACGAACAGAAATACAAAGAACAGCTCTGCTTCCATATGTGTGAATTATTTGACGTAAAACAGATCAACTGTGGTCTGATGGAAAACTACTCCGTAGAATATACTGCTCAGAAATTAAGAGAATTATGCCAGAGAGCAGGAAAATACATCATCGGTGTTGAACCAATGCCATACAGCGGAATACCGGATATGAAAAAAGGCTGGGCAGTTGTAAAGGCAGCTGACTGCGAGAATGCAAAACTGATCATGGATACCTGGCACTGGGTAAGAGCAAATCAGCCGGTTGACCTTTCTGTGATCGAAGACATCCCGGCAGACAAGATCGTATCCATCCAGATCAACGATGTATGGGAAAGACCATATGCAACAACAATCTTAAGAGACGAATCCATGCATGACCGTCTTGCTCCCGGAACAGGAATCGGATGTACAGCAGCGTTCGTTAAGATGGTAAAAGAAAAAGGAATCAAACCAAACGCAATCGGTGTAGAAGTCATCAGCGATGCAATCCTTGCAAAAGGACTTGAATATGCTGCAAACCATACATATGAGAACACAAAGAAAGTGCTTGAGGAAGCATGGCCGGAGGTTCTTCAGTAAGTATCTGACGGATAAACCGACAGATTAAAGGATCAGGCAGAAACCTTCACGCCTGCCTGATCCGCATTCTGAATGAACACAAAATAGAGAATGAATAATTAATAGAAAAGAATTCGAAAAAAAGGAGAAGGTCACATGAAATTCAATGCAATGTTTCAGCCGATCAACATCGGTCCAATGACAGTAAAGAACCGCTTCGTAGTTCCGCCAATGGGAAACAACTTTGCAAACACAGACGGAAGCATGAGTGAACAGTCCGCAGCTTATTATCGTGAAAGAGCAAAAGGCGGCTTCGGTCTGATCACAATCGAAGCAACAGTAGTACATAAAGGCGCAAAGGGCGGCCCTCGCAAGCCATGTCTTTATGATGACTCCACAATCGAAAGCTTCCGCAAGGTAGTAGATGCCTGTCATGCAGAGGGAGCAAAGGTTTCCGTACAGCTTCAGAATGCAGGTCCTGAAGGAAATGCAAAGAACGCAGGTGCACCGATCGAGGCAGCTACAAGCATTCCGTCAGACTGTGGAAGAGATACACCAAAGGAAGTTACGACTGAAGAAGTTTATGAACTGGTAAAAGGCTATGGCCTCGCAGCAAAGAGAGCCATGGAAGCAGGCGTAGATGCAGTTGAGATCCATATGGCACACGGCTATCTGGTAAGCACCTTCCTTTCTCCGAGAACAAACAAGAGACTGGACGAATTTGGTGGTTCCTTTGAGAACAGAATGCGTTTCTCCCGTCTGATCATCGAAGAAGTTAAGAAGATGACAGAAGGAAAGATCGCAGTTCTTGCAAGAATCAACAGCTGTGATGAAGTACCGGGCGGTCTTGATGTGCATGACAGTGCTGCGATCGCTGCATATCTGGAAGGATGCGGACTGGATGCCATCCATGTATCCAGAGCTGTTCACATCCGCGATGAATTTATGTGGGCACCGACAGTTACACACGGCGGTTTCTCCGCTTCTCAGGTAGAAGAGATCAAACGTGCCGTATCTATCCCGGTGATCACAGTAGGACGTTATACAGAACCGCAGTTTGCGGAATTAATGGTAAAAGAAGGACGCTGTGACCTGGTTGCATTCGGACGTCAGAGCCTTGCAGATCCTTATATGCCATTAAAAGCGCAGGAAGAAAGACTGGAGGATATGATCCCATGTATCGCATGTCTTCAGGGCTGCGTGGCAAACATGTATGCAGGAAACCCTGTATGCTGTCTTGTAAACCCATTCCTTGGACATGAAGCTGAGGGTATTGCTCCTGCAGAAAAAGCTAAGAAAGTAATGGTAATCGGCGGCGGTGTTGCAGGTCTTTGCGCTGCATTTATCGCACAGGAAAAAGGTCATCAGGTAACACTTTATGAAGCAAGTGATAAACTTGGCGGAAACATGCGTCTTGCTGCTTATCCTCCGGGAAAAGGCGACATCACAAACATGATCCGCAGCTATATCGTACGCTGCCAGAAAGCAGGCGTAACAATTAAAATGAATCAGGAAGTAACTCTGGATCTTATCAGGGAAGAGAAACCAGACAGCGTAATTGTTGCTTCCGGTTCCAGAACACTGATCCTTCCGATCGAAGGTATCGACAATCCTGCAATTATCCATGGCTCTGATCTCCTTGACGGAAAGAGAGCAGCAGGAAAGAAAGTACTGGTTGTAGGTGGCGGAATGGTGGGATGCGAGACAGCAGCATTCCTCGGTGAGCAGAACCATGATGTAACAGTCATTGAGTTCAGAGACACTGTAGGTGCCGACGTGATCCACGAGCATAGAGTTTACCTGATGAAAGATTTCGAAGATTACAAGATCAAAGAGATCACAGGTGCAAAGGTATGCAAATTCTATGAGGACGGCGTAGAGTACGAGACAGCAGACGGACAGAGACATGAATCCAGAGGATATGATTCTGTCATCCTTTCCATGGGATTCAGAAACTACAACCCATTCGGCGAAGAGATCAAAGCTATCGTACCGGATACCTATGTGATTGGCGATGCCACCCGCGCAAGAAGAGCACTTGATGCTACGAAAGAAGCGTATGAGGTAGCTTCCACATTATGATGATATCAGGGTCAAAAGTTCAAAAAGTCGTTCGTGCTTGCACGATAAGATTTTTGAACCTGGGACCCGCCAAACATGAGAAAGCAGCGATTTACGCAGTAAATCAGCGAATTTCGAATCTTATAATTTATTCGTTTTATAGTTGCAGTTAAGAGACGCTGTATGATATTATCAGCGGACAGCAGCTTGAAAATGATTTTACAAAAAAATTCAGGAGGCAAACAGGAAATGGAACAGAGAATTAAAGGAACAACAGGATTAATGGCACTTATCGGAAGCCCGGTAGGACACTCAGGATCACCGGCAATGTATAACTTCAGCTTCCGTTATCACAACCTTGATTATGCTTACATGGCGTTTGACATCAAGGAAGACCAGGTTCCGGCTGCTCTGGATGCAATCCGTCTTTTCAAAATGAGAGGCGCAAACGTAACTATGCCATGCAAGAACGAAGTTGCAAAACACATGGATGAGCTTTCACCTGCAGCAAGAATCATCGGTGCAGTTAACACAATCGTTAATGAAGACGGCAAATTAGTAGGACATATCACAGATGGTATCGGATTTGTCCGCAACTTAAAAGAACATGGCGTTGACGTAAAAGGCAAAAAAATGGTAGTTCTCGGTGCAGGCGGTGCTGCAACAGCAATCCAGGTACAGTGTGCATTAGACGGAGCAGAATCCATTTCTATCTTCAATCCGAAAGACCCATTCTTTGCACGTGCAGAGTCCACAGCAGAGAAACTGAGCAAAGAAACACCGGATTGTAAAGTTTCTGTATTTGATCTGGCAGATGAGGCAAAACTGAAAGAAGAGGTTGCAAACGCAGACATCCTCGTAAACGCAACACTTGCAGGAATGAAACCTCACGAAGAGCTTACTCTGATCAAAGATAAATCCATGTTCCGCCCTGACCTTGTAGTAGCAGACGTTGTTTACAATCCTGCTGAAACAAGAATGGTAAAAGAAGCCAAAGAAGCAGGCTGCAAGCTTGCAATCGGCGGAAAAGGAATGCTGTTATGGCAGGGAGCTGCAGCTTACAAACTCTACACAGGACTGGAAATGCCAACAGCTGAATACCAGAAATTCCAGGAAGAAAACGAAAACAAGTAATAATAACCTAGGAGACCAAAATGAAACAGAAAACAAACAAAATGCTCATTTTCACCTCCCTTGCAGCATATTTCACCTATTTCATCCATGGAATCGGTGCTTCTATCCTGGGGCAGTACAAACCCGAGTTTGCAGCTGCCTGGGGTGCGAAGCCCCTGGCCGATGGCACACTGGATGTAAGTATGGTAGTATCTGTAATTGCAGCACTTGGACTGGGACGTCTGATTTCTCTTCCTTTCTCTGGTCCTCTGTCTGACAAATATGGACGAAGATTGAGCGGAATTATCGGTGTGCTCTGTTATGTAGCGTACTTCTTTGGAATGGCTAATTCTACATCAATGGCAATGGGATATGCATTTGCTGTAATCGGAGGAATTGCCAACTCCTTCCTTGACACATGTGTAAGCCCGACCTGTATGGAAATCTATGTAAACAATCCGTCAGTAGCCAACCTGTTTACAAAATTCTCCATCTGTCTGAGCCAGTTTTTGCTTCCATTCCTGATCGGAATCGTAGCATCCGCAAATATGTCATATAAGACAATCTTTATCGTAGCAGGTATTGCAATCCTCATTGACGGAATCCTGATCCTGATTCTCCCCTTTCCGGCGAGAGAGAAGGCAGTACAGGCTAAAGCTGATAAGAAGAAATCCGGACACAAGATTTCCCCTGCAGCGATTGCTGCAATTCTGATTGGATTCACCAGCTCCTCAACCTTTATGTTATGGCTGAACTGTAATCAGGAACTTGCCCGTTCCTACGGTATGGCAGATCCTTCAAAGATCCAGTCCCTGTATGCCCTGGGAACTGCAACTGCCATCCTTGCAACAGCAGCTTTTATCAAAAAAGGTCTGAAAGAGATTAGCGTCCTGATTCTCTATCCGCTAATCTCCACAATTATGCTGGCTCTCTGCTACTTTATCCAGGCTCCGTTTATTTGTCTGGTAGGTGGTTTTGTGATCGGATATGCAGGTGCAGGCGGTGTTCTCCAGCTGGCAGTTTCCACCACAGCAGAGTTCTTCCCTGAGAATAAGGGAACAGCAACCTCACTGGTAATGATCGCATCCAGCATCGCGAACTACACAATCTTAAGCCTTGCAGGGTACATTACCAAAGTTGGCGGAAGCAGTGCTCCGAGAATGATTCTTCTTCTGAACATGGCAGTGACCATCGTCGGTATCCTGCTCGCCCTCTTTGTAAAGAAGAACAGAAATCAGTAAGGCAGTGTGCCAACAAGTTGATTTCCTGAATAATCTCGCATCTAAATTTCTTATTTTCGCGTTGTTGTCGGGTGTCGTAGCTACCGCTATGCCTCCTTTCTACGCCTTGAAATAAAAAATTATTAAAATCCAATCCAACTGAAGATATGTTTGGACGTTACAAGTTTCAGATTTTTTCCGGTCGGATTGGATTTTATTAAAATCTGGATTGTTTAAAAATTAACAAAAAGATAGAATATACAAGCTGAAATATAGAAGTAATCTAACAATTCACTGAAAAGGAGAAATTGTATGGCACATACAAGAACACAAAGAAGAGAAAATGAACTGCCCTACATCCCCTTTGGACCATTTCAGATAAGACTTCCATTTATACACTACAAGATAGAATCTGTTGAGTTCATTCAGGGTCTGATCCTGGGCGTTACTGCGCTGGCCGCTGTTCCGTATCTGGAGCAATATCTGGGGCTTCCTTATGAGCTGGCGTGGAGCTGTGTAATTATTGAGACATTTCTTTATCTGCTCCACAGTCTGCTTGGCGATCCGGTAGTACCGGGGTGGATCACACCCACACTGCCTTTGACCATTGTATTTCTGGAAGGCTTCCCTATGGGAGAGGAGAGGATCCAGGCAATGATCGCACTGCAGATGCTGGTAGGTCTGGTATTTATCTTTATGGGTGTGACCAGACTGGCGGATAAATTTGTTCATGCAGTTCCCAATTCTGTCAAAGGCGGAATCCTTCTTGCAGCACCTGTTACAGTTATGGCAGGGCAGCTGGGAGAGAATGGAAATATGCACAAATATCCTCTGGCTATTGTTGCAGGCGTAGGCCTCCTGATCCTGATTAGCTTCTCTGACAAATATCAGGAGAAGAGAAAAAACAATAAGTTTCTTGACCTGGTTGCAAGATATGGAAATCTCTTCCCCTATCTTATCGCAATGGTAGTAGGACTTCTGGTTGGAGAACTGGATGCTCCGGGATTGGAGATTGGTACTTTTATCAAGATTCCTCAGTTTAAAGATATCATTGATCAGGTGAGCATCTTCGGCGTAGGGATTCCTCCTGCATCTATGTTTATCAAAGCACTACCGCTGGCACTGGTGTGCTATGTTATTGCATTTGGTGATTTTGTTACTACAGAGACCCTTGTATCAGAGGCACGTCAGGCAAGAGATGATGAGTATATTGATTTCAATTCCAGCCGTTCCAATCTGGTAAGCGGTCTGAGAAACCTGATCCTGTCCATCATTGCACCATTTCCTCCCCTTTCCGGTCCGTTATGGGTTGGAATGACTGTATCCGTATCCATGCGTTACAAAGAAGGAAAGAAAGCTATGAAGTCTCTTCTCGGAGGAATGGCTTCTTTCAGACTGGCCACATTCTTAAGTGTGCTGATCATTCCTGTAGTAAGCTTCTTCCGCCCGATCTTCGGTGTGGGATCTTCCATCACTCTGATGTTCCAGGCATTTGTATGTGCAAGGATCGGTATGGACTACTGCAAGAGCGACAGAGACAAGATGATCGCAGGCGTAATGGCAGCAGTCCTCGCAACCCAGGGAACTGCATGGGCATCTGCATGGGCACTGGCAGTAGGCTTCGGACTGAATATCTTCCTGTCCAACTGGAATCCCTTTGAGAAAAAATAATATAAACGAAAACCAAGAAGAACAGCCGGGATTCGGGGCTGTTCTTCTTGGTTTTCATCAATTATTATTTTAAGGAGTCATAATTATTAAATTCAAATTCTGTAACAATCTGTTGACGAATATAAGTGATATCAGCTATAGGCAAGAATAACATCTGATATCACATCATTCATCAACAGATCACAGACTGCTGTGAATGATATCCAGCACCTGTTTTAATTCATGCACACCGACCTGTCCCGGAGCAGAAGCTTTGGAAGCAGCACCGAAAGTGAGAGCGGAGCCGAATGTCTCACCTGTCAGGCGGCTGACAACACCTGTTCCGGCCATGGACATGGTAATGATCGGGCGGTCTGCATATTTCTCAGACGTTTCCAGAGTGGCAGACAGCAGTGTGATAACATCCTGCTTACAGGTAGGCATTACTGCAATCTTAGGGATATCAGCACCCAGCTCCTGCATCATGCAGAGGCGTCGGATGATCTCCTCCTTCTCCGGAGTCTTAAAGAAATCATGGTTGGAAGCAATTACCTTTACACCTGCCTCATGAGCAGCATTGATGATTGTCTTAACAACTTCATCACCTGTAAATGCTTCTACATCAATTAAATCTACATAACCGCTCTGAGCAGCCGCGATATTTAAAGCAGCGTAATCACTTACAGAAATCTCTTTCTCACCGCCTTCTTTGGAAGTACGGAATGTAAGAAGAATAGGGATATCTTTTAAGACTTCCTGAAGCTCTTTTGCGGTTTCTAATACTTTTTCAGTAGCAAAGACATCATCGAACCAGTCAACACGCCACTCAACCACATCAACCGGAAGAGCAGTGATCTTTTTGGCTTCTTCGAGAATGTCTGTTTTTGTTTTTCCTACGATGGGAACGCAGATCTTAGGTCTGCCCTCGCCGATCACAGTGTTTTTTACCTGAACTGTGTTCATCTGTTTATCCTCATATTTTCTGTTGTATTATAGTAGTTCCGGATTATTATGGAACTGTTATAAGAATAACCGTAACATAACCGCATGATCAACAGCTTTTTGAAGCAAACTGCAGGATATGTACATTCTGCGCGGAGTAATATATCAGTACATCTCCTGCAGTACGCCGAAAAGCGGTATATATCAAATATTATGTGCGGAAAGATCAGTGAAATGATCTGTTCTGCATCACAATATGAGATATCCATACTGAAGATACCATCAGGTATCAGTCATCATAGGAGATGTGAAGAATCTCTTTCATATGTTCGATAGGCATTGGTTCGCCTGTCCATAACTCAAATGCAGCGGAACCCTGGAATAACATCATTCCCAGACCGTTCATTGTCTTACATCCAACTTCCTTGGCCATGGAACGCATTTTTGTTTCCAGAGGAGAGTAAGGAACATCAATAACGATCAGCTCAGGACGGAAGTAAGATTTGTCCGGAACAACGGACTGTCCTTCCAGTGGTTTCATTCCCACACCTGTAGCATTGACAAAGATAAAACTGTCATCCATCTCAGCTTTCAGTTTATCAAGATCTGCCAGATCATAAAGAACTGCATGGCAGGATGTCTTTGTGTTGATCTTCTCTACTGTGGATACTGCACGATCCCAGAATTCATCCTTGCGGTTAAAGATTGTGATCTCGGCAACACCGTCTAAAGCAGCCTGGATCTCGATGGCAGTGGCAGCACCGCCTGCACCAACAATGGTCATTTTCTTTCCGATCACATCAATATCATTATCTTTCAGGGCAGACATAAATCCGATACCGTCAGTGATATGACCTGTAAGATGACCGTTGTCATTTACGATCGTGTTAACTGCACCGCATAATTCTGCAGCAGGAGAAAGCTCATCCAGGTATTTTCCAACCAGAGTTTTGTTTGGCATGGAAACATTGGATCCTCTCATTTTCAGAGTACGGATTGCTTTTACTGCATCCTCAATTTCATCTGCGCCAACCTCGAAAGCAAGGTAAGCGTAGTCATACCCGAGTTTTGCAAAAGCCTCATTCTGCATTGCAGGAGAGCTGGAGTGACGGATCGGGTAAGCCATCAGACCGATTAATTCAGTATGTCCGGTAATTCTTTCAGCCATTATAATATCCCCTTTCGTATTTTGTTGTAAAGGTTTTTGTTAAAGGTATCCCATCTGAGTCAGTGTATTAAGGATATTTCTTCCTTCCAGAGTTCCGTCGATGATCCTTCTTGCACGTTTGCTGTCTCCGATGTTCAGGATCTCAACATCATCAGAAACAAAAGCATCGGAAAGCTCTGCGAAAAGCTGTCCCTGAGCTTTCATACCAAGACATACGAATCCGTAGTCAAATGGAAGCTCACGTTCACCTTCTGCATCTTTTACAAGGAAAGAGCTGTCTTTTACTTCCTGAAGAGCTGTCTTTGTAAGCTGGGCCACATGATGTTTCTTCATCTGGTCCTTCATGTCATTCTTTGTAACAGGATCCAGGTCACGTCCGATCTGATCCATCATCTCCACAATAGAAATCTCAGCGTTTCTTGCTGCAAAGAATTCCACAACATCAAGACCAACAGCACCGCCGCCCACAACAACAACCTTCTTGCCTGTCATATCTTCCGGATAGTCATTGATGTGATTGATCATTCCCAGGATAGAAGCAACCTTGCTGCCTTCTTTGTCAATGCGGTCGTGAAGTCCCCTGATCGGAGGAAGCAGTGGCGCGGAACCTGTGGAGCTTACAATCAGGTTCGGATGGAATTTGCGGATATTTTCCGGTGTTCCTTCTGTGTTTGTGAAGATATAAAGATTCTCAAGCTGCTCTGCTCTGTGAATCAGATAGTTCGGGAAATCAGCCAGACGCTTCTTTGCAGGAATCTTAGAGATCACAGAAGCAAGACCGCCAAGAGTCTCACCTTTTTCCAGAAGGAAGGTATTACAGCCTACTTCTGCGGCTGTACAGGCAGCTTCCAGTCCGGCAGTACCGCCTCCGATTACTACAACATTACAGTTTTTGTTCACTTTCTGATTCTTATAAACATCACCTTCCAGAACAGCCGGGTTTACAGTACAGCGGATCGGACGGTTAAAGCCGATTCTGTTTCCTGCACATCCGATGTTACAGGAGATACATTTGCGAAGGTCACATTCTCTGCCTGTAGCTACTTTGTTCACCCATGCAGGTTCTGCGATAAGACCACGTCCCATACCGATCAGGTCTGCATCGCCGTCAGCGAGGATCTGCTCGGCAACCTTCGGGTTACGGATATTTCCCATGGAGATACATGGCTTGCCGAATTTCTCTCTGACAGCTTTAGGCATATAGGAACGCCATCCGTCTTTCATGTAGTTGGCATCGATCTGATACTGGATAGAACCGTTTAAACCGCAGGAAACATCGAAGATATCAACTTCATCCTGAACATATTCCAGATATTCAAGAGTATCCTCAAGAGTGTTGCCGCCTTCCATCAGCTCATCTGCGCTGAGACGGAGCATGATTGGGAAGAAAGGTCCGACCTGTTTTCTTACTTCTTCAATGACCATACGGCAGAAACGTGTTCTGTTTTCCACAGATCCGCCGAACTCATCTGTACGTTTGTTTGTAAGAGGAGAGAGGAACTGGCTGATCAGATAGGAATGTCCCGCATGGATTTCTACTGCGTCAAAACCTGCAGCCTGGGCTCTCTTTGCAGCCTCGCCGTATTTCTTTACAATGTGATGGATTTCTTCCACTGATAACGGACGCGGGATTTCTCCGCCTTCTTTGGACGGAACATCAGATGCGGAAACCGGCTGCATATTTGTACGTGCGGAAACAGCGGAAGCACCTGCGTGGTTGATCTGGATCGCAATACAGGTACCATATTTGTGGATCTCTTCACAGAATTTGTACAGACGCGGCAGATAGTTGTCGTGGTCAATACGAAGCTGAGTAGTTCCGTTGGAACCCTGCGGAGAATCTACGCTTGCATTCTCTACGATGATCAGACCTGTGCCGCCTTTGGCACGCTCTTTATAATAATTAATGTGAAGAAAACTCATTTCGCCGTTCTGTTCCCCGTAATTGGTTCCCATAGGCATCATAACGATACGGTTTTTGATAGTCATATTTTTTACTGTGAGTGGTGTGAAAATATGCTGGTAATTGCTTTTCATTACGTCTTTCCTCCTGAAATTTTCTGTTGTATCTATAGCTGTTCAGTGCTTTAGCTGTGGCCTGAATTTCTTTGATGTGTTAATTATATAACGGGATAATCCATAAATCTAATTGATAATTCGTGCTATATAATAAAAAACATCTATGGTTTTCCGTGCACTGTCCGCGTACTGAATGAAAGCATTCGCAACTGCATCCACATCATGGGAAAATCCTGCTGAACCTGTATGGCTATAGTATTGTTTCGCCGGGCTGCGCTGAGACTTTTATACCTGTGCAGTCGGATTCGCAGACAAGTGTGTGGTATAGTTGCTTCAAACACGCTCTGGTGTGCCGACAAGTTGATTCTTGAAACAATCTTGCAGGATAGAAATAAGAAATTCAGACGCAGGATTGTTCGAGAAATCAACTTGTCGACACACTGGTTTGCGGGAGAGGGTGAAATACAGGACAATACAAAATAACCGTAATACCCTCTATTAAATAGGAAGAAATACTCAAAAAAACAAAATTTGGAGAAACCTGACAATTTTTTCTGCTATATTTTTAACGAAAATGACAAATAAATGTTGAAATTTTCTGCCGAAAAAGGTAAAATTAAAATCGGCTAAATTTTTGGGTTAACTTTTAAATATTCTCATAAAGATGGAGGGCAAACAAGAATGAGTAATGCAACACAAAGCTTAGCAGGCACAAGAATTACTTCTTTGCTTGACGCAAACAGTTTTGTCGAAATCGGACAGGGTGTAACAGCCAGATCCACAGATTTCAACATGACTGCAAACAAGGCACCATCTGACGGTGTTATCACCGGATATGGTGTGATCGATGACAAACTGGTTTATGTATACAGCCAGGATGCATCTGTATTAAACGGTACTGTTGGTGAAATGCATGCAAAGAAGATCACAAGACTTTATGATCTTGCCATGAAAACAGGCGCTCCGGTTATCGGACTTGTTGACTGTGCAGGTATCCGTCTTCAGGAAGCAACAGACGCACTGGAAGCTTTCGGACAGATCTATCTGAAACAGACATTGGCATCCGGTGTGATCCCGCAGATCACAGCAATCTTCGGAACATGCGGCGGTGGTATGGCAGTTATCCCGTCCCTGACAGATTTCACATTCATGGAATCCAAAAAAGGAAAAATGTTCGTCAACACACCAAACGCACTGGAAGGAAACAACACAGACAAATGCGATACAGCAGCAGCTGATTTCCAGAGCAAAGAGACAGGTGTGATCGATGGCGTTGGTACAGAGGATGAGATTCTTGGCCAGATCCGTTCCTTAGTATCACTTCTTCCTTCTAATAATGAAGACACAGACAATTACACAGAGTGTACAGACGATCTTAACCGCGTATGCGCAGATCTTGCAAACTGTGCAGGTGACACAGCAATCGCACTTTCCCAGATTGCTGACAACGGTGAATTCTTCGAGACAAAAGCAGACTATGCAAAAGACATGGTTACAGGCTTTATCCGTTTAAACGGCGCTACAGTAGGTGCTGTTGCAAACAGAAGCGAAGTATATGACGCAGAAGGCAAGAAAACAGAAACATTTGACGGAAGCATCTCTGCAAGAGGCGCAAGAAAAGCAGCAGATTTCGTGAAATTCTGCGACGCTTTTGATATTCCGGTACTTACACTTACAAACGCAACAGGCTTCATGGCAACCTTATGCAGCGAGAAGATGATGGCGAAATCCGTAGGTGAACTGGTAGCTGCATTCGCAGATGCAACTGTTCCGAAGGTAAATGTGATCATCGGCAAAGCTTACGGTACAGCTTACGTGGCAATGAACAGCAAATCTATCGGTGCAGACCTTGTATATGCATGGGATAACGCAGAGATCGGTATGATGGATGCTTCCCTGGCAGCCAAGATCATGTATGCAGATGCAGATGCTGCTGAACTGAATGAAAAAGCTGCTCAGTACAGAGAGCTTCAGAATGGTGTTGCTTCCGCAGCAGCAAGAGGCTATGTTGACACTGTGATCAGCCCGGCTGACACAAGAAAATATGTAATCGGTGCATTTGAGATGCTGTTCACAAAGAGAGAAGATCGTCCGTCTAAGAAACATGGAACGGTCTAAGCGGGGTGACGCATATGAAAATGATCAAAAAAATAACTTCTGTATTCATGACATTTCTCGTAATGGCTGCGCTGGTGATCGGCAGCACCTCTGTGGTATTTGCCGCAGATAAGGTTGATGATACTGTTAAGTCCACACTGGTAACTACAGCAGAAGGACTGACAGATGCCATTGTCCAGCTTAAAGATGAAGAAATCGAGAATTACATGAGTTCAGGAGATGACTTTACAACAAGTGCCATGCAGTCCTGGCAGACATCCAAGGATGAACTTGGCGCAAAGAAGGACAGCAATGGTGAAACTACTGTAACTTTCAAAGATGATCAGTACACAGTTACTGTTCCTCTTAAATTTGAGAAAGCAGATGCAAACTTTGTATATGTCTTTGACTCACAGGGAACACCGACTTCCATGTCTGTAGATGTACAGTATGGTATGGGCAAGACTCTTCAGAGAGCAGGTCTTAATACTCTGATGGGTATTGGAACTGTATTCGTAATGTTGATTTTATTAAGCCTTCTGATCTCTCTGTTCAGATTCATTCCGAATCCGGAAGCAAAGAAAGCAGCAGAAGCAAAAGCAGCCAAAGCTGCAAAAGAGGCAGAGGCAGCAGCCATCGCACAGACAGCACCTGCACAGGCAGAAGAGAACCTTGCAGATGACGGAGAGCTGGTAGCTGTTATTGCAGCAGCCATCGCAGCAGCAGAAGGAACTACAACAGACGGCTTCGTAGTTCGTTCTATCCGTAAAGTAAAAAGAAATAGAAGATAATTGTCATTTATTTAGGAGGATTTTAAAATGAAAAGCTATACAATTACAGTAAATGGTACAGCATATGAAGTAACTGTTGAAGAAACAGGAAGCGTATCCGCACCTGCAGCAGCTCCGAAAGCAGCACCTAAGGCTGCACCTGCAGCAGCTCCGAAAGCAGCAGCACCTGCAGCAGGCGCCGGCGCAGTAAAAGTAACTGCTTCCGTACCTGGTAAAGTTGTCAAAGTAGCAGCAAGCGTTGGACAGGCAGTAAAAGCCGGAGACAGCGTAGTTATTCTTGAATCCATGAAAATGGAAATCCCTGTAGTAGCTCCTCAGGACGGTACTATCGCAAGCATTGATGTTGCAGAAGGTGCCTCTGTAGAAAACGGAGATACTTTAGCAACAATGAACTAAGACGGGAGGTAGTCAAATGTCTTATGTAACAGAAACATTGTCCAACCTGATTCACCAGACAGCATTCTTCAATCTGACATGGGGCAATTACCTGATGATCGCAGTAGCCTGCGTATTCCTTTACCTTGCTATCAAGAAGGGATTCGAGCCGCTTCTGCTTGTTCCTATCGCATTCGGTATGCTGCTTGTAAATATCTATCCGGACATTATGGCAAACCCGGAAGATATGTCCAACGGTGTAGGTGGACTTCTTCATTATTTCTACATCCTTGATGAGTGGAGTATCTTACCATCCCTGATCTTCATGGGTGTAGGTGCCATGACAGACTTCGGTCCGCTGATCGCAAACCCGATCAGCTTCCTGATGGGTGCTGCAGCACAGCTTGGTATCTATGCAGCTTACTTCCTTGCAATCTTTCTTGGATTCAACGGAAAAGCAGCAGCAGCTATCTCCATCATTGGTGGTGCTGACGGCCCGACTTCCATTTTCCTTGCAGGTAAACTTGGACAGTCTGCACTGATGGGACCGATCGCAGTGGCAGCATATTCCTATATGTCACTGGTTCCGATCATCCAGCCGCCTATCATGAAACTCTGCACAACAGAGAAAGAACGTAAGATCAAAATGGATCAGCTTCGCCCGGTTTCCAAACTGGAGAAGATCCTGTTCCCGATCGTTATCACAATCGTTGTCTGCCTGATCCTGCCTACAACAGCTCCGCTGGTTGGTATGCTCATGCTTGGTAACCTGTTCAGAGAGTGCGGTGTTGTAAAACAGCTGACAGAAACAGCTTCCAATGCCCTGATGTATATCGTAGTTATCCTTCTGGGTACATCCGTAGGTGCTTCCACAAGTGCAGAAGCATTCTTAAACGCAGATACTCTGAAGATCGTAGTTTTAGGTCTTGTTGCATTCGCAATCGGTACATTTGGCGGATGTATGCTTGGTAAACTGCTCTGCAAACTGACTCATGGAAAGATCAACCCGCTGATCGGTTCCGCAGGTGTATCCGCAGTACCTATGGCAGCCCGTGTATCCCAGAAAGTGGGTGCAGAGGCAGATCCTACAAACTTCCTTCTGATGCACGCAATGGGCCCGAACGTTGCTGGTGTTATCGGTACAGCCGTAGCAGCCGGAACATTCATGGCTATTTTCGGAGTATAACCAAATCAAGCAAGCTATCTTGCTTGTATCAGGAGGAGTGCAACTCCTTCTGATAAGCTGCGGAGCAGCTATTTGGTTATGAGCAAGTAGCGAAGCGGATTGCGAATATCCGATTAAACAGAACTATAAAGGAGATTTAATAATGGCAGAATTAGAGAAAAAACCTGTTAAAATTGTGGAAACCATTCTCCGTGATGCTCATCAGTCCCAGATCGCAACACGTATGACCACAGAACAGATGCTTCCGATCGTAGATAAACTTGACAAAGTCGGCTATCACGCAGTAGAGTGCTGGGGTGGTGCAACATTCGATGCATCCCTTCGTTTCCTTCACGAAGATCCATGGGAAAGACTTCGTAAATTACGTGACGGCTTCAAAAACACAAAACTTCAGATGCTTTTCCGTGGACAGAACATCCTTGGATACCGTCCATATGCAGATGACGTTGTAGAATACTTCGTACAGAAATCTGCTGCAAACGGAATCGACATCATCCGTATTTTTGACTGTCTCAATGACCTTCGTAACCTTCAGACAGCTGTAAGCGCTGCAAACAAAGAGAAGGCTCATGCACAGGTAGCTCTTTCCTATACATTAGGAGATGCTTACACAATGGAATACTGGACAGACATTGCAAAACGTATCGAAGATATGGGCGCTGATTCCATCTGTATCAAAGATATGGCAGGTCTTCTCCTTCCAAACAAAGCTACAGAGCTTGTTACAGCATTAAAAGAAACAGTTAAGATCCCGATCGACCTTCATACACATTACACTTCAGGTGTAGCTTCCATGACTTACTTAAAAGCAGTAGAAGCAGGTGTGGATATCATCGATACAGCAATGTCTCCATTTGCACTGGGAACATCCCAGCCTGCAACAGAGGTTATGGTTGAGACATTCAAAGATACACCATACGACACAGGATTTGATCAGAAGCTTCTCTCCGAGATCGCTGACTACTTCCGTCCAATCCGTGACGAAGCTCTTGACAGCGGACTGCTCAATCCGAAGAACCTTGGTGTTAACATCAAGACTTTACTGTACCAGGTACCGGGCGGTATGCTCTCCAACCTGACTTCCCAGCTGAAAGAACAGCACGCAGAAGACAAATTCTACGATGTTCTCGAGGAAGTTCCGCGTGTACGTAAAGACCTTGGTGAACCGCCACTTGTTACTCCGTCTTCACAGATCGTTGGTACACAGGCTGTATTCAACGTACTTATGGGCGAGAGATACAAAATGGTTACAAAAGAAACAAAAGATATCCTGTTAGGAAAATACGGCGCAACTGTAAAACCGTTTAATCCGGAAGTACAGAAGAAGTGCATCGGCGATGAGAAACCGATCACCTGCCGTCCTGCAGACCTTCTTGACAACGAGCTTGAGAAACTTGAGAGCGAAATGGCTCAGTACAAGGAACAGGATGAAGACGTATTAACATACGCACTGTTCCCACAGGTAGCTATGGACTTCTTCAAATACCGTCAGGCTCAGAAAACAAAAGTTGACGAGAAAGCAGCTGACAAAAAGAACGGAGCATATCCTGTATAATTGATCAGTAATTAAATATGTCCAAACGAAAAAAGGAGCTTGCGCAAGCAGGCTCCTTTGCGTTATTATGGAAGAATATGATACCCGGGAATATAATGTGCCAATGGGTATATGCTGCCAGTGGTACATATCTATATTGATCGTAGCGAAGCGGAGACGTGGAACTATGATGAAATAGACAATCTGCAGGGTAAAATAAATACAGGAGAATATTCCATGAGCAAAGTTATAATAATCGGCGGCGGAGCCGCCGGAATGATGGCAGGGGTTTTTGCAGCCCGTAACCATCATGAAGTTCATATATTAGAGAAGAACGAGAAACTGGGAAAGAAAGTCTTCATCACAGGAAAAGGCAGATGCAATGTAACAAATGCCTGCGATACAGAAGAACTCTTTCCTGCAATGATGAGCAATCCCAAGTTCCTCTACAGCAGTTTCTATTCATTTACCCCTCAGGATGTAATGGAGTTCTTTGAGAAAGCAGGTGTCCCTCTGAAGGTAGAGCGTGGAAACCGCGTATTTCCGCAGTCTGACCATTCCTCAGACATCATCCGCGCATTGGAACGTGAACTGAAGAAAGCAGGAGCAAAGATTCATCTTCACACTGCTGTACAGGAAATTGTAAAGAAACCTGTAACAAATTCAGCAAATACCCTGGAATCAGAAGCCGCATTAACAGAATCAGGATCTGCTGCAGGAAAAGGCAGAAAAGGAAAAAAATCACCTGACATACCGCAGGAGAAGATTACAGGAGTTATACTTACAGATGGTACCTTCATAGAAGGCGATGCAGTCATCGTGGCAACCGGCGGATTCTCTTATCAGAGTACCGGTTCCACAGGTGACGGATACCGCTTCGCAAGAGAACTTGGATTGAAGGTCACAGACATTGCACCTTCTCTTGTCCCATTAAAGACAAAAGAAGACTATGTCCCTAAGCTTCAGGGACTTTCCCTTAAGAATACAGGACTTACCATAAAGAATGGAAAGAAAGTACTCTATGAGGATTTCGGAGAGATGATGTTTACCCATTTCGGAGTCACAGGCCCAATGATCCTCTCCGCCAGTGCCCACATCGGTGCAAAACTGGCGAAAGCACCAAATGGCGAGCTGTCCGCATACCTGGATCTGAAGCCAGCCCTTACAAAGGAACAGCTGGATGCCAGAATCCTGCGTGAATTTGAAGCAGGACCAAACAAACAGTTCAAGAACGTGATTGGCGTACTTTTCCCGTCATCTCTGACTCCGGTAATGCTGGAACTGGGTGGAATTCCCGCAGAGAAGAAAATCCACGACATCTCCAGAGAAGAACGCCAGCACTTCATTGACCTTATCAAAGCCTTCCCCTTCACAATCACAGGAATGGGTGAGTTCAAAGAAGCCATCATCACCAGAGGCGGCGTCTCTGTCAAAGAGATCAACCCCGGAACAATGGAATCAAAGAAAATCTCAGGTCTTTACTTCGCAGGCGAGGTACTGGATTTGGATGCAGTGACAGGTGGATATAACTTACAGATTGCCTGGTCTACCGCATATCTGGCAGCGCAGGCGATACAGTAAGCAAATTAAGCAATTACACAAAATAATGCAATCAGGACAGTTCGGCAGAGTGCGAGGGACAAGGAAGATATCTGTAGGCGTGCTGATGCACGACAAAGATATCTGACGCAGGACTTCACGCTATGATGGACTGGATTGCCTGCAGTATTTTATGGAATTGCTATATAACTATGATATGATTCGACTATACATTATTAAATAATAGAAACAGGAGGAACCACGAAAATGGGATGTAACATAGCCATCGACGGACCTGCAGGAGCAGGAAAGAGCACCATCGCAAAGAAAGTAGCGAAAGAATTATCATTTATCTATGTAGATACAGGAGCCATGTACAGGGCAATGGCTTTATATCTTCTGAATCATGGAGTAAACGGAGAAAATCAGGAAGAGATCGAGGCTGTATGTTCCGGCGCTGACATTTCCATCGAATACAAAAACGGAGAACAGATTGTCATCCTCAACGGAGAGAACGTAAATGCTATGATTCGTACCGAACAGGTAGGAAACATGGCATCCAAAAGCTCCGCAAACCCGAAAGTCAGAGCTCATCTTCTGAAACTTCAGAGAACTCTGGCAGAGAAAAACGACGTAGTCATGGACGGCAGAGATATCGGCACAACCATCCTTCCAAACGCAGAAGTAAAAATCTACCTCACAGCAAGCGCAGACACCAGAGCAAAAAGAAGAGCACTGGAATATGAACAGAAGGGAGAATCCTTCGACCTGGACCAGATCCGAAAAGACATCATCGAGCGCGACGAACGCGACATGAACCGCGAAATCTCCCCTCTGAAACAGGCAGACGACGCAGTACTTGTAGATTCCTCGGAAATGGGAATTGATGATGTTGTCAATGCAATTCTTAATGTATATAAAGAAAAGGTGCAGAAATGATCAGATAACTGCCTGTAGTTCATCAGAAGATGACACACGCAAAGATATCTGACACAGGATTTCATGCTCTGATGAGTTGGATTAAGATACATTATTTCAGAGGATTGCTATAAATTCCAGAAGAATGGCAATGAATATAAATTAAGAGGATTAGTAATGAAAGTAAAAGTAGCAGAAACAGCAGGCTTCTGCTTCGGCGTCAAACGTGCAGTGGACAAAGTCTACGAGCTGATCGACACAGAACAGAAACCAATCTACACTCTGGGTCCGATCATCCACAATGAAGGCGTAGTAGCGGATCTGGAAGCCCGTGGCGTCCATGTTATCACAGAAGCAGACCTGGATTTCCCGGATGATACCCTGCAGAACGGAACAGTAGTCATCCGCTCTCACGGTGTAGGCAAAGCCATCTACGATAAGCTGAAAGAAAAAAACATCTCTTATGTAGATGTGACCTGCCCCTTCGTTCTGAAAATCCACAGGATCGTGGAAAAAGAAAGCCTTGCAGGAAACCATATCATCATCATCGGCGACAAAGACCACCCCGAAGTACAGGGCATCTGCGGCTGGTGTCAGGGACCGTACACGGTGATCAGAAACAAAGAAGAAGCCGAAGTATTTGTACCCCCAAAAGGCAAAAAAATAAGTATTGTGTCCCAGACGACATTTAATTACAACAAATTTAAAGATTTAGTTGAAATTCTTTGCAAAAAGAGGTATGATAATAATGTTTTAAATATTCTCAATATTTTAAACACTATTTGTAATGCTACCGAAGAACGGCAGAGAGAAGCAAAAAACATAGCCGGAGAGGTAGACACTATGTTGGTCGTAGGTGGCCGGCACAGTTCCAATACTCAAAAGCTGTTTGAAATATGTAAAAAGGAATGTGGAAATACTTACTATATACAAACACCTGTAGACTTGGATTCTGAAATGTTCCAATGCAGTAGTTATGTAGGTATTACAGCAGGGGCTTCCACCCCAAACAAAATTATTGAGGAGGTTCAAGAACATGTCAGAATTAAGTTTTGAACAAATGCTGGAAGATTCCGTAAAGACTATCAGAAATGGAGAGATTGTACAGGGTACTGTCATCGATGTAAAAGAAGATGAGATTATTCTGAATATCGGTTATAAAGCAGACGGTATTATCACAAAGAACGAATACTCTAACGATGCAAGCCTTGTACTCACAGATGCTGTTCACGTTGGAGACACAATGGAAGCAAAAGTTCTCAAAGTAAACGATGGAGAAGGTCAGGTTACTCTTACTTACAAGAGACTGGCAGCAGAGAAAGGCAACAAACGTCTTGAAGAAGCATTTGAGAATCAGGAAGTATTAAAAGCTCCTGTAACTCAGGTACTTGACGGCGGACTCTGTGTAAACGTAGACGAAGCAAGAGTATTCATTCCTGCAAGCCTCGTTTCCGACACATACGAGAAAGACCTTTCCAAATATGCAGATCAGGAGATCGAATTCGTTATCACAGAATTCAACCCGAGAAGACGCCGCATCATCGGTAACCGTAAGCAGCTTCTTCTTGCTGAGAAAGCAGAGAAACAGAAAGAATTAATGGAGAAGATCCATGTTGGCGACACAGTTGAAGGAACAGTTAAGAACGTTACAGATTTCGGTGCATTCATCGATCTGGGCGGAGCAGACGGACTTCTTCACATCTCCGAAATGTCCTGGGGCAGAGTAGAGAACCCGAAGAAAGTATTTACCGTTGGCGATAAAGTCAAAGTTCTTATCAAAGAGATCAACGGAGAGAAGATCGCGCTTTCCCTTAAATTCCCGGAAGCAAATCCATGGCTCACAGCAGCTGAGGACTTCGCTGTAGGAAACGTAGTTAAAGGTAAAGTTGCACGTATGACAGACTTCGGCGCATTCGTAGAGCTTGCACCTGGTGTAGATGCACTTCTTCACGTATCCCAGATTTCCAGAGAGCACGTTGCCAAACCTGCAGACGTACTGTCAATCGGACAGGAGATCGAAGCTAAGGTTGTTGACTTCAACGGCGAAGATAAGAAAATCAGCCTGAGCATGAAAGCTCTTGAGGCACCGGCTGAAGAAGCTACAGAAGAATAATTAAGAGAATACTCATAAATATTCAGCAACCGGCTTTGTATGAGGATGATCATACAGAGCCGGTTGATTGTTTTTTCAGATTACGAATGTGGTCAGCAGCTACAGGAGCATCAGAAATGCTGCAGACAGTCAGGAAGGAATTATAGGATGTCCATAAAAGGAATTTATGATATACACTGTCATATTGTACCCGGTGTAGACGATGGAGCCACAGATATAGGAGAAACTGTAAAATTACTCCGGATGGAATATGAACAGGGCGTGCGGACGGTTATTGCAACTCCCCATTTCCGCTTTCGGATGTTTGAAACATCTGCGGAGAAAGTCAGAGAGCAGTTCAGACTGGTGGAGAAAGCGGCATCAGAGATCAGCCCGGATCTCCATGTGTATCTGGGATGTGAGTTTCACGCCAATATGGAGATGCTTCCCATGCTCAGAGAACAGAAAGTAATGACAATGGCCGGTTCGCGGTATGTTCTTACAGAATTTTCCCATAACTCGGAAGAAAGCTATATACGGGAACGTCTCGGTGCATTGCTCTCCGGAGGATATAAGCCGATCATGGCACATATAGAACGTTACGAAGCCACACGCAACAGTCTGGATTTTGTGGAAGAACTGGCAGATATGGGCGTCTATATGCAGATTAATGCAGACAGCATCACAGGAAAAGACGGATTTTTTGCTAAACGGTACTGTAATAAAATCATGAAAGACGGACTCCTTCATTTCGTCGGATCAGACTGTCACAACAGTGCAAAGAGGAGCAGCAGGATTGGAGAGGCATATCGTATGGTTTCAGCGAAATTCGGGCAGGACTATGCAGATGAACTGTTTATTCATAATCCTGCAGAAATTCTGAAACAGAAACAAAAACATGAGGCTACAGATTGACTTTTTTTATTGGCTGATATACAATAAAATCGGTTTATGTCAATTTTGCTGTTTACTTTCAGAAATACATAAGACAGAATATTACCTGTGAACAGTAATGTACAAAACTATAAAGAAAAAAGGGAAAAGGAAATTATCAGATGTTAGACAATTTGAACAGTAACTTTGAGAGCAGCAAAGCACAGAGACCCGATGCAAATGATGATGAAGTCGAAATCGACTTACTGGAAATATTTTATGCGCTCAAGAAAAAAATCCTTCTGGTACTGATGGTTGCTCTTGTCGGAGGCTGTATTGCAGCAGCATATACGCAGTTTTTAATGACACCGATCTACAGCTCCACATCCAGTATCCTTGTACTTTCGAAAGAAACCACACTGACATCACTGGCGGATCTGCAGTTAGGTGCCAGCCTGACCAGTGATTATACAGTTCTGATCACAAGTACCCCTGTGATGGAACAGGTGATTTCAGATTTGGATCTGGATATGACTGCAGAACAGCTGAAAGGAAGCGTAAGTATCAATAATCCTACAGATACCCGTATCCTTGAGATTACTGTCAATAATACAGATTCTAAAATGGCAAAGAAGATCGTAGATGAGATCGCGAATGTTTCTTCATCCTTTATTGGCGATAAAATGGAAGTTATTCCGCCAAAGATTATTGAAGTTGGTAAGATTGCTACTGTAAGAACTTCTCCAAGCGTAAAGAAGAATGCAGCACTCGGCTTCTTACTCGGTTTCCTTGCATGTGCGGCAATCGTGGTTGTATACGCTGTAATGGATGATACTATTAAGACAGAGGAAGATATTGAGAAATACCTGGGAGTTTCTGTTCTTGCCAAGGTTCCTGACAGAAAAGATTTTATAAATTCGAAGAACAGGAAATCAAAGAACAAGAATAAGAAGCACCATTAAACTGATGGAGGAATCTGAGCAATGAAGAAACTCAATTTAACAGATAAAAGAAATCCGGATTATTTTTACAGTGAGGCGATCAAAACTCTGCGTACCAATATTCAGCTGTCGGGTCAGAGCATAAAGACAATTCTGGTTACAAGCTGTTATCCAAACGAAGGTAAGAGTGATATAGTACTCAGTCTTGCCCAGGAGCTTGGGAGTATTGGCAAGAAGGTTCTCCTTCTGGATGCGGATATCAGGAAGACTGCATATGCCGGACGACTGGGTGTGGAAGAGGAAGTGAAAGGTCTCTCACAGCTTCTGAGCGGTCAGGTGGGATTACAGGAGGTTATTTATTCTACAAACTTTCCGAATATGGATATCATATTCGGAGGCCCAAGTGCACCGAACCCGTCAGGACTTCTCAGTGAGAATATCTTTAAGGTATTCTTAAAGGAAATCAGAGAATATTATAATTATATCCTGATCGATACACCGCCTATCGGAACAGTAATTGATGCGGCAGTGATCGGAAGATGCTGCGATGGTGCAGTCTTTCTGATTGAACCGGGAAATGTCAGGTACCGGGACGCACAGAAAGCATTTAAACAGCTGGAAAGAAGCGGATGCCGTATTCTTGGAGCTGTTATGAACAAGATAGATACCAGTGATGACAAATATTATTCTTCCTATTATAAGCATTATGGAGAGTATTATCGCAGAAGCGACGAAGAAGCCCAGATTAAATAATACGGGCAGTTATCTGGCAGTAAGACAGAAACCATGATCAATGATAAAGGAGAATTTGGAAAAGTGAGCAAAATAAGGAATAAAAAAATAAAAAAGACGAATATCTTACTGGGCTTTATCTGCATTCTGCTGGCAGTTCTCCTGGGCTTTATTCTTGTGACCAGTTATAAATCGGAACAGAAGGAATCCAGACACCTGTCAGAAATTGCGGACGACCAGCAGAGTGGGATTGAAGATTACGAAGCAGTAAAAGAACGTGCAAAAGAGCTGGAGGAGGTATCTTCCGAAGAAGCAGAAGATACAGAAGACATTAAATCAAAGAACACAGAAGACACAAAAGACACAGAAAAAACGGATACAGCTGACACAGAAGATGCAGATAAGACAGAAGATACAAAAGATAAGACGACAGCTGCTTCAGGTATTGTGTGCTGGGGAGATGATCTGATCAATGGGGAAGAATCCAATACATATTCCTATATGACAGTACTTCAGAAGCTTCTGACCGATAATGGCTATAATATGACAGTAGTCAATAAAACGCTTCAGGGAGGCGGCACTCTCTCCATGATGAAGATGGCTGGTGTAAGTGATGAAACTATTCAGAGCTATATTACCAGACATCAGCAGGCTGCAAACGGTGCCCAGTTGAATGTAACAGAGACCGGAATACGTGATCTGACAGAAGAACAGACTACAAGAAATGATATGGATTGTATTCCAGTTATTTTCATGGGATATTATGGCGGCTGGAATCATGATCCTGCAGAACTGGCAGACCAGCAGGAACAGATTTTAAATACATTTCAGAATAAAGATCAGTTTATTGTAGTAGGAACACGCCCTATGGACGGAAGCGTAACCTCTGAAGCACTTGATCAGGTGCTCAGCCAGAAATGGGGAGAACACTATATCAGTCTTGCAGATGTGACTGCACAGCCGTCTTCTACCTATGAGGCTCAGCAGGCAATGGCAGAGGCAATATTACAGAAACTGCAGGAGCTTAATTATATCAGCAAAAACTGATGAGATAACTGAAATACAGAGATTGAAGGAATGAAAATGAAAAAAACCACAAGAAAAGCCATCAGACAGCGTAAGATTTGTATGCTTTTGATTATTATCCTGATTATAGTTCTTTCCATTCTTGGCGGCGGTTATTATCTGTTAAGCCAGAAAAATGCTGCATCGTCAAAAGCCGGTGGTCAGAACAGTGACAGCCGGAATCAGACGGATTTGAACCAAAACAGTGATACCGTGGAATATAAAGGTGAGATATACAAATATAACAATCATCTCAGCAATTATTTATTCCTGGGAATTGACACAAGGGAAGCTGTAGATACTTATCAGTCACAGGCAGATGCCGGGCAGGCAGATGCGATTTTCCTGGTGTCCATGGATCGTGCAACAGAGAAGATAAAGGTTCTGTTTATTCCACGAGATTCCATGACCAGGATAGAAGTATTTAATCCATATGGTCAGAGCCTTGGAGAGACAACAGATCATCTGAATATACAGTATGCTTTCGGGGACGGAAAAGAGAAAAGCTGTGAACTGATGAAAACAGCAGTTTCCGATATGCTGGACGGACTTCCGATCCAGGGGTATTGTTCCATGAACATGGATGGCATTTCAGTGATTACAGATTTCGTAGGTGGAATACAGCTCACAATCCCTGATGACAGTCTCGCAGATGTGAATTCGGAATATAAAAAAGGTGCTGTTGTGGATATCACAGGGGAAACTGCAGAACAGTTTGTAAGATATCGTGACATTGACAAAACCCAGAGTGCTCTGGTCCGTCAGGAGAGACAGAAAACCTTTCTTCAGGCACTGGTGCAGAAGGCTCAGGAAAAAGCAGGAGAGGACGCCGGATTTGTGACAGGTCTTTATGACAGTGTTAAGAGCTATACAGTTACAAATATGGGAAATGATATATTTGCCAAATTGCTGGCTGCATCACAGAATGGAATCACTGATACAGAGACAGTACCGGGTGAGGGAACACATGGGGAGAACTTTGATGAGTATCATATCGATGAAGATGCATTGTCGGATTTGATTATTTCCATGTTTTATGAGAAAATTTGATTGTATTAGTCATAGTATGATGAATACAGAATACACTGTACTGTGATAAATAATTATCACTGTTATTATTCAGAGATAGTCCGTGCAGACATTCTGTACGGTTATCTATATAAAAATTAATCCAAAAGGAGAGGTGCATTATGAAAATCGCGAAGAAATTTATGACACTTGCTTTAGTAGCTGCCCTTGGAGTAGGATGTGCTACTGTAGGTGTCGGTGCAGCGCCAAGCAACACGAGTGATTTGGCCGCGGTAGCGCCAAGTAAGACAAGCGAAATTACTGTGGATTCTAAACAGTCTTCAATTTATGAAGTTGTTAAGGAACTTGAGAAAACACAGGGCTTTGCTGATCTGCAGGCAAAATATAAAGATCTGGCAGATGCTTTTAAAAAAATCAATGATGGTACAATGAAGATGGAAGATTTCATAAAAGTATTGAAATCCCTTTCTGTAGATGAAGCAGACAAGGCAGACCTTGAAGATGCCATTGCTAAACTCGAAGGAAAAATGATTGTTACATTTGTCTATGAATTCAACGTACTGAAGCCGGAAGAAGCAAAGCCTAATGATGACGGAACATATGAAGTAAAGCTTAATGTTCCGAGTCTTACAGACACTATGGAAGGTATTCAGCTTTGGGTCTACAGCAAAGACGGCACAAAGAAGTTTGTAGTCATTGATCCGGTTAATATTGACAAAGAGGGCAAAACTCTTACTGTTACCTTAAACGATGGAGATTTCTTCATGGTAATCGCAGACGCAAAATAATCAATAATTCGGAATCAGAACGCAGTCGCCAGAGATGGCGGCTGTTTTTTTGTAGAAATATGTTGCATTTTTTTATTGATGTAGTTATAATAAAATACGGCGTAAATCTTTTGTCTTTAAATCGTCGCTTTGCCGCGTTTGAAGATATGGATAATACATATCTTGAAGTATGAGTCTGCCTTGAAACACAGGCAGAATGGCGAAGCATACCCAGAATACGGAGGTAAGATATCCAGTGTGGTATGTGATGCAAGTGCGCACAGGCACCGAAGAAAACATCCGCTGTCAGTGTCAGCGGTTAATAAGCAGCAATGTCTTAGAACGCTGCTTTATCCCATATTACCAACAGAAGAAACGATTTCAGGGCGAATGGCATATCCAGGAAAGAATCCTCTTTCCCGGGTATGTCTTTTTAATTACCCAAAATCCGGAAAAACTGGTAAATGGACTCAAGAAAGTCATCGGACTGACGAAGCTGATCGGAACCGGCGATGAGATCGTCCCACTGGTTCAGGAAGAAATAGATTTGCTTATGAAAATAGGCACGGACAAACAGCTTGTAGAGATGTCTTCCGGCATTATCGAGAATGACAGAGTGCAGATCCTGGCAGGTCCTCTGATGGGAATGGAAGGAAATATCCGCAGGATAGACCGACATAAAAGAACAGCATATCTGGAAATAGAAATGTTCGGAAGAACAGTAGAAATGAAGGTGGGATTGGAAATTATAAGAAAAGAATAATAAAAAATGATGGCATATTTACAGGAAAACGATTCTGTAAATATGCCTTTTTGAATAAAAAAGAAGGAGAGGTTAGGAAAACGTATGTACAGGAAAAAATCAAGAGGATGGTATAAACACAAAGATTTCATATTAATTGATCTTGCGTGTTTATTTATGGCTTTAATACTGGCGTATCTGATTCGAAACGGTTCTGTCAGGAACCTGTTTACACTGGGAATTTATCGCAATGTGATGATATTTGTCATATTGGTGGATCTGTTCCTGATCATTTTGTTTGAATCTTATAAAGGAGTTCTGAGAAGAGGACGTTATCAGGAGCTGCGTTCTGTTATCCGGCAGATGATCCTGATCGAACTGGCAAGTGGTCTGTACCTGTTTACTGTCAGTGGCGGACGTACATTTTCAAGAATAATCCTTTATCTTATGGGAATTTTCTATGTGCTTTTATCCTATTGTACAAGAATAATATGGAAAAAACGTCTGCTGCATAAAATGGCAGAAGGTGGAGAGCATTCTCTCTACATTGTAACCAATTATGACCTTGCATCAAAAGTAATCCAAAATGTAAAAGAACACAATTATAACCGCTACAACATCAATGGTCTGATACTCATTGATAAAGATATGACAGGGAAAGAAATTGTAGGAGTCCCGGTAGTAGCAGACTTAAATAACGCACCATCCTTTATCTGTCAGCAGTGGGTAGATGAGGTCTTTGTAAATGTAGATGAAACATATCCATACCCTCAGGAACTGATAGAAGAGTTGCTGGAAATGGGAATGCCGGTCCATGTAAACCTGGCAAAAGTCAGAAGTACTCCCGGACAGAAACAATTTGTGGAGGCAATTGGCGGATATACAGTTCTGACAACCACCATGAACTATGCCACAGACAGACAGGCACTTGCCAAAAGAGTATTGGATATTCTTGGGGGACTGGTGGGCTGCTTCCTGACAGGAATCATTTTTATTTTCATAGCACCGGCTATCTACATCAGTTCTCCGGGTCCGATTTTCTTCTCACAGACAAGGATTGGAAAAAACGGAAAGCCATTTAAGATGTATAAATTTCGAAGCATGTATATGGATGCAGAAGAACGAAAAGCAGAATTGATGGCTCAGAATAAAATGAGTGACGGACGTATGTTCAAACTGGATTTCGACCCTCGTGTGATTGGAAACAAGATTTTGCCGGACGGAACCAGAAAAACCGGAATAGGCGAATTTATCAGGAAAACATCCCTTGATGAATTTCCACAGTTCTGGAATGTGCTAAATGGAGTCGGCGGTATAATAGAGCCAACCGAGAAAAAGCTTGATTTTACAGGGTTTTCGTTGGCTTAGCTAGGTTCCTTAGTATGATTTTTCATTAAAGGAAACCAATCGCATTTCCAGCGGGAATATATATAATAAAGTGGTTTCCTGGATGCTTATTTGACCCAATCATAAATAAGTAAATGAGAATCATAAATAATAGGAGGTAATGGCTGAGCCTGCGAATGTCCCTCGAAAGACGTTCACAGGTTATTTGTCGTTGAAGAAAAATATAAGACATAAATGAGAAAAAAGAGATAAGAAAGTAGCCCTCGATTTTGTCGGGGGGGGGTACAGTAAGGGAGATATGAAATGCTAGGAATATCAAAACGAAAGTGTACGATGGATACCCCAGTACATATTAATGGGAATGAAAAGAAAAAGAAAACTGAATATCGAAATTCTTATATCGCATATCTAAATATTCAAAATGTGATTCCCATGTGCTGCTTACTTGTGTTTGAGGTATGGCTATGGACGGAATTACATATCTCAACACATCTTAACATATTCTGGATTAATGCTCTTCTTTGTGTAGCAATAATCCTATCTAGTTTTAAATCACTCAAATTTGAAGGCAATTTCTACAATTGTGGGGACGATTGTAGATTAACAAATAGATTACAAAAAAATGGAAGGGGAAAGAAAAAAATCTATGTATAGAAAAGATTCTGAAGGATGGTTAAAACACACAGATTTTATAATCTTAGACATGATCTGTTTGCAATTAGCGTATGTTCTGGCATATGCAATTAGTGGATATGGATTTAATCCATATGAAACAATTATTTATCGAAATATGGCAGTTTTCCTTGAACTGGCAGATTTGGTTATGATTTTTGCATATGGCACCATGAAAAGCGTGTTAAAGAGAGGATACTATCGTGATTTTGTAGTTACGTTAAATCATGCGATTATGGTAGGTGCCTTAGCGGTTTTATATTTATTCCTGCTTCATGAAGGGCAGGACTTTTCAAGATTAACATTGATGCTGACCATAATAATTTATTTAGTAATGACGTATGTTGTCAGAGAACTTTGGAAAAAACTTCTGCGAAAACAGATGAAGGATGGCGGAGAACGTAAACTACTGATTGTAACATCAGAAGCTGTGGCTGAACAAGTAGTGTTAAGTATGCAGGAAAACAATTATGCCAGATTCTCATTGGCTGGTGTAGCTGTAATTGATGCGGACTGGACTGGAAGAGAAATTCATGGAGTTCCGGTAGTTGCCAACGAAGAGACTGCAGCAATGTATGTATGTCAGGAATGGATTGACGAAGTTCTGATTGTTGTTTCAGAAGTTCTTCCGTATCCGTCAGAGTTAATTGAGCAATTATCAGAGACAGGAGTAACCATTCATCTTAATCTTGCAAAGATCACAAGTGTGCCAGGGAAAAAACAGTTTGTGGAAAAGGTTGGTAATTACACAGTCCTTACGACAAGTATTAATTATGCATCAACCAGACAGTTAATGTTAAAACGATTGATGGATATTGCGGGTGGATTAGTTGGATGTATTTTTACCGGAATCATTTGTATTTTTGTCGGACCGGCAATTTATATTGCATCACCGGGACCAATTTTCTTTGCTCAGGAACGAGTAGGAAAGAATGGAAAGAAATTTAAAATGTACAAGTTCCGCAGTATGTATATGGATGCCGAAGAACGTAAGGCAGAGCTTATGAAAGATAACAAACTTGGAGATGGAAAGATGTTTAAACTGGACTTTGATCCTCGTGTTATCGGAAATAAGATACTTCCAGATGGGACACATAAGACAGGAATCGGTGATTTTATCAGACGAACAAGTTTAGATGAATTTCCGCAATTCTTTAACGTATTACGTGGCGATATGTCGATTATAGGTACTCGCCCACCCTTGATTTCAGAAACGAATCTGTATGAGCTTCACCATCGTGCAAGGCTGGCAATTAAGCCGGGAATCACTGGCATGTGGCAGGTAAGCGGACGAAGTGATATTACCGATTTTGAAGAAGTAGTTCGTCTTGATAAAGAGTATATCACAAACTGGAACATTGGGCTAGATATAAAAATATTATTTAAAACAGTGATGGTGGTTTTTAGAAAAGATGGTTCTATGTAATTAAATATCAATCAGCGGTTTGGTTTCTGCAAATAGAAATCAAACCGCAAGAAAGAATGTTAGATAAGTTATAAATATAAAACAAATTAAACAATGGTATTAAAAAGAAAAGTATCATCCTGCCGGATGTGATTATAGATACAAAAATACTTTTTAAGGGAAATATCAATAATTGAAGGAGTAAATTATGAAAAAATTTGATTATTTAGTAGTGGGTTCTGGTCTTTATGGAGCAATTTTCGCTCATGAAGCCAAAGCACATGGGAAATCTGTTTTAGTTGTGGATAAACGTCCTAATATTGCGGGCAACATTTACACCGAAAAAATCGAGGACATCAATGTCCATAAGTATGGTGCACATATTTTTCATACTAACAATAAAAAAGTATGGAATTATATTACACAGTTTGCAGAATTTAATCGTTTTACAAATTCTCCGGTTGCTAATTATAAAGGTGAACTTTATTCTCTTCCGTTTAATATGTACACATTCAACAAGATGTGGGGAGTTGTAACACCTGAAGAAGCAACTGAAAAAATTGAAGAGCAGCGTAGGGAAATCACTGGCAATCCACAGAATTTGGAAGAGCAAGCTATTTCTCTTGTAGGACGTGATATTTATGAAAAACTTATAAAGGGTTACACCGAAAAACAATGGGGACGTGATTGTAAAGATTTACCGGCTTTCATTATTAAGCGATTACCAGTACGTCTGACCTTTGACAATAACTATTTTAATGCTTTATATCAAGGCATTCCTATAGGTGGTTACACAAAAATGATTGCTAATTTGCTGGATGGTATTGAGGTTCGTTTGGATACTGATTATCTTGAACATAAATCGGAGCTAGATGCTATGGCTGATAAAATTGTATATACTGGACCAATTGACGCTTATTTTGGTTATAAGCTTGGACCATTGGAATATCGTTCTGTTCGTTTTGAAACGGAAACTCTGGATAAGTCAAATTTCCAGGGAAATGCTGCGGTTAATTATACAGATTCTGAGACACCGTGGACTCGTATCATTGAACATAAATGGTTCGAGTTTGGCAAAGATGAGAATGGAAATGATCTTCCTAAGACTATCATCAGTCGTGAGTATAGTAGTGAATGGAAACCAGGCGACGAGCCGTATTATCCAGTTAACGATGCCAAGAATGGATTATTGTATAGCGAATATAAGAAATTAGCAGAAGCAGAGGATAAAGTAATTTTTGGTGGTCGTCTTGGTGAGTACAAATATTATGATATGGATCAAGTTATTGCAGCTGTGTTGGATAAGTGTGAGAAAGAATTGGGAGAGTAAATATGGCAAAGAAGAAAATTTTAATGGTTTGTGAGGCTTTTGGAGGAGGCGTATTTACTTACGTATCGCAACTTTGTAATGATATGGCGGATGAATTTGATGTATATTTGGCGTATTCACTTAGACCTCAGACGCCTAAGAACTACAAAGACTTTCTGAATAAGAAAGTGCATTTAATTGAGATGAAAAATGTTGGTGTTAATGGACTAATTAATTTAAAAAGCGATATTGCAGCAATTAAAGAACTTCGTCAGATTGAAAAAAAAGTAAAGCCGGATGTAATTCATCTGCATTCTTCGGTTGCAGGTGGTTTAGGTCGACTTGCATATAAGGGAAAGAATAATACGGTTGTCTATACGCCACACGGTTATGCTCATATTCTTATGGGGCCGGGGAAGAAGAGCAAGGTATATAAATTTGCCGAAAAAGTTCTTGGAAACAGAGCATTAACACTTACCTGCTGTGAAAGTGAAGATGAAGAAGCAAAGAAATTTTCGAAGAGAACTGCTTATGTTGAAACTGGTGTGAATCTTGCAGATCTTTCTGCCTCTCTTGATGGAATTAAGCCTGTCAAAAATGATAAGTTTACAGTATTTACACTTGGTAGGGCGTGCGTTCAGAAGCAACCACAGCTTTTTAATAGGATTGCAGAATTGGTGCCAGATGCAAGATTTATTTGGATTGGTAATGGTGAACTTGAAAACGAATTGACTGCTCCTAATATTGAAGTGACTGGTTGGAAACCTCGTAAGGAAGCTTTAGCTATGGCAAAAGGTGCTGATGCATTTGTACTATGCAGTCTTGGGGAAGCTATTGCAATGAGCCTTATTGAAAATATGTACATTAAGAAATTAATTCTTGTTAGTAACACAATGGGAAATAAAAGTGTTATTCACGATGGTATCAATGGATATGTATGTGATAAGGCAGAGCAGTATGCTGAACATATAAAAGCAGCTATGAAGAAGTTCCCTAAAGAACTTCCAGAGAGAGCATATCAAGATGTGCTTGAAATTTATAACACAGAGGCAATGAAGAGAAAGTATATTAGATTATATACAGATATTATTGAAGGAAAATATTAATGGAAGAAAAAAAACATGAATTGGTGTCAGTTATAGTGCCAATATATAAGGTTGAAGATGATTTGCTTGATTGTGTAACAAGTATTCAAAATCAAACACATACTAATTTGGAAATTATTCTTGTAGATGATGGATCTCCAGATAAATGCGGAGAGATGTGTGATGTATTGGCTAAAGATGATGATAGAATTATAGTGATTCATCAAGAAAATGGTGGCTTATCGAGTGCACGTAATGCTGGAATGCAGGTAATGAAGGGTGACTACATTACATTTGTAGATAGCGATGATGTGCTTGAAAAAAAATTTGTGGAAAACTTGTTAAAATTGCTGCACAAGTATCAAGCGGAAGTTGCGGTGTGTCAGAATTCTGTTTTTACGAAAACGAGAGGTGTTGTGCATTTACATAGTCAAGATTGCATTAAAGAAAAGTGCTATGATTTTTCAGATGCAATTAAAAGTATGTTATATCAAAAGGAGTTTGATGTTGCAGCATGGGGAAAGTTGTATCGTTTAGATACACTTAAAGGTGTTACGTTTCCGGAAGGTTTAATTCATGAAGATATTCCAACAACATATAAGGCTTTGTTGAAGTGTAACAAAGTTGCATATACATCAGAGGAATTATATAGATACCAAATTAGAGAAAATAGTATTGAAAATGAGAAGTTTACTCCGAAAAAAATGGATTGCATCGCAACATCTCAAATGATGTTGGATGATATTGAAAAAAATTATCCTGAATTTGTAGCAGCAGCTCGAAGTAGATATTTTGCTGCACAATTTCATATATTGGCACAAATAAATGAAGATATTCCAGAAAAGAAAATTATAATTAATAATATTAAAAAAATTCGAGGTAAATTGATTAAAGATTCCTCTGCTAGTGTTAGGGTAAGAGGGGCGTGTTTACTAAGTTATTTTGGTTTCGATTTTACAGTGAAGATATTGAATAAGATGAATAAGCATAAGTATATTTGATATGTTAAATAGATATAAAGAGGTGATTTAATGCCAACAATCAGTGTAATTATTCCAGCATATAATGTTGAAAAATATTTAGATAAATGTATGAATTCAGTTCTTAATCAGAGTTTTACCGATTTTGAGGTTTTACTTATTGATGATGGTGCTAAGGATTCAACCGTTCAATTATGTGATAAATATGCTGAAAAAGATACTAGGGTAAAAACTTATCATAAAAAAAATGGTGGATTATCAGATGCACGTAATTATGGCTTAGAACGTATTTCAGGGAAATATGTAACATTTATTGATAGTGATGATTACATTGATGATAATTATTTAAAATATATGTATGATCTAATCCTAAAAGAAAATGCTCAAATTTGTATGGTTCAAGGACAGTTATTACTTGAAAATGAAGAGCCACATAAATTCCCCATAAATGTAGAGAAATGCGTAAGTACAGAAGAAGCAATTAGAATGATGTTACTTAGAAAAGAAGCTACACACACAAGTTGGGGAAAATTATATGACGTTTCTTTGTGGGAAAATATCCGCTTTCCTAAAGGCCAAAATTATGAGGATTATGCGACTACATATCATGTATTTTCGAAGGCAACAAGAGTTGTTTATAGTGATGCCAAATTATACTATTATATACAACGCTTAGGATCAATAATGCATGATGCTTGTTCAATTAAAACATTGAGTGTTTTAGATGTAGCAGATAACGTATCAGAGTATTTGTTAACAAAATGGCCAGAAAGTAGTGATGAGATATTAGATTTACAAGCTCATACATATTTGAAAAATTTGCAGCAGATTTTAAATAGTGGAAACAAGGCATTTTTGGAATATCAAAATAGAATTATATTATTTATTAAAGATAATAGACATAAACTTTTGACTTCAAATCGTGTACCATTAAATGACAAGGTTAAGATAGTTTCTCTTATGTTGGGAAAAGGAGTTTTTCTTAAAGTATATAATTTTTGTGATGGAAATAGAAAGGTAAATTAAAGAAACAATGAAGATTGATATAATTACGTTACATTATATTTGGCATTATGGTTCATTACTGCAAACTTATGCCACTTGTAAAGTCTTTGAAAAGTTAGGTTTAGAAACAGAAGTAATAGATTATGTTAGACCAAATGCAAGTGAAACAGAAGAAATAAAAGCAGGCGTAGTTGCAAAAGGATATGAAAAAAAACCTGTTAAAAAAGCATTATTTATAATTAGTAAAAAAATAGAAAATAAGCGAAGAAAAAAATTTAGCGAGGAATTTTTGAAAAAAACGGTTTCTATGACGAAACGTTATAGTTCATTTGACGAGTTAAAAATGAATCCTCCAATAGCTGATATTTATTGTACTGGAAGTGATCAAACTTGGAACAGTGAATATAATGGAGGCTTTCTACCAGCATATTTTTTAGAATTTGCACCTACAGGGAAAAAAAGAATTGGGTATGCGATAAGCATAGGTATGGATGAAATTCCAGAAAAAGAATTAGAGCAGACTAAAAATGCTGTACTAAAATATTCTGCAATTTCGGTTAGAGAAGATTCAGCAGTTAAATTAATAAAGAAATTAGGATATGAATCAGTTCAGCAGGTATTAGATCCTACGTTAGGATTAAGTTTAGAGGATTGGAAACCATTAATTGCTCCAGATGCGAATAATGGTAAATATATTTTAATTTATAAATTGAATCCAAATGATAAGTTAGAAAAATTTGCAGAAAAATTGGCAAAGGAAAAGAATTGTAAAATTATACGTGTAAGTTATTATTTAAATCATTTTAAGGATCAAGGAAAAATGAAATATAGTCCTAGCGTAGAAGCGTTTTTGTCATTAATTTATAATGCAGAAAGTGTAATCACAGATTCATTTCATTGCGTAGCTTTTTCGTTAAACTTTAATAAGGACTTTTATGCTTTTTATCCGGGAAAATATAGCACGAGGATTAGTAGTATTCTTGAATTGACAGGAACAAAGCATCGTGCAGTGGGAGAAAGTGAATTTAGTTATGATGTAATTAATTATGAATATGTAAACGAAGTTCTTTCAAGGGAAAGAAAACGAACACTTGATTTTTTGAAAGAAAGTTGTAAATAGGGGGATAAATTATGTATACAGAATTAAAATCATATCAAATTATTATTGCATTACTCAAAAAATATGGAATACGACATTGCGTGCTTTCTGCTGGTAGTAGAAATGTACCATTTGTTCATTCAGTTGAAGAAGATCCATATTTTAAATGTTATTCAGTTGTTGATGAAAGAAGTGCTGGGTATTTTGCATTAGGATTGGCTCAAGAAACAGGTGAGCCAGTGGTAATATCTTGTACAGCATCTACAGCATCTTGTAATTATTGGCCACCTGTTGCGGAAGCTTTTTATCAAGATGTTCCTCTTGTTATTTTAACAAGCGACCGAGATCCACATATGTTAGGACAACGAGAGGATCAGATGATTGATCAGGTAGGAATGTTTGATAGACATGTAAAAAAATCTGTAAATTTACCTATTGTGGATACTAAAGATGACTTTATATGGTGTCAAAGATTAGTGAATGAAGCCTTGTTAGAGTTAGATCATCATGGAAAAGGCCCAGTACATATTAATATTCCAATGAATAGTTATAATGTCTCATTTACTGTAAAAGAATTACCAGAGGTTACGAAATTTGAAAGATTACAGTATGCTTATGAGCAGGAAAAATGGGATGATAGAGTAGAAAAATTAAAGAGATGTAAAAAAATTCTGCTTGTTTGCGGACAGAATAGTAATGTATCTGAAAAATTAAAAACAGAGATAAAAGAATTTTCGAAAAAATTCAATTGTGCGGTATCAATAGAGTATATGTCTAACATAAATGATCCGGATTATATTAATACGGTATTATGTACGGATACACAATATATCACAAATAAAAAATTTGAAGAAATTATGCCAGAGATAGTTGTTTCATTTGGAGGAAATATTGTTGCTGGACTGAAAGAAATGCTTAGACGATTTCCAGGAAAATGTGAGCATTGGCTTATTCAGGAAGATGGTAGAGTAGTAGATTTATTTAAAAATTTAACAACCATTTTTGAGTGTACACCAGAATGGTTTTTTGAGTATTTTAATACAAAAGCAGGAGATATTCAAAATGATAATGAATATAATCTTATGCTAAAGGAATATAAAGAATCAATTAAGTATCCTGAATTTGAGTATTCTAATGTGTATGCAATAAAAGAAGTTGTTGAAAATGTGGGCTCTAATTCTATGATTCATATGGCAATTAATAATGCAATTAGAATCACTAATTATTGTTGTTTAAAACCAGATGTTAAAGTATATGCTAATATTGGAACATTTGGTATTGATGGTTGTATGTCTAGCTTTCTAGGACAAGCATGTGCGAGAAAAGATTTATGTTATTTAATAATTGGAGATCTTGCATATTTTTATGATATGAACGCAATGCGTATTAAACACATTAATAAGAATGTACGTATATTATTGATTAACAATGAAGGAGGCGGGGAATTTTATTATAATTATACTTGGATTAACAAATCTAGTGATTTGCATACGACTGCTCGTCATTGTACTAAAGCAGAAGGATGGGTTAAAGAAAATGGATTCAAATATTTATGTGCACATGATAAATTGAGCTTTGATAAAGCTAGAAAAGAATTTATGGATGAAAACAGTGATCAACCAATATTATTGGAAGTATTCACAGAAATGTCAAATGATGCAAAAGTACTTCATGATTTTTATGCTTTAAGTAAACCTGTTGATGTAAAGCAGAAAGGAAAAGAAGTTATAAAGGGTGTTATTGGACAAGAAGCAGCGAAAAAATTGAAAAGTATGTTTAGCAAGTAACTGGAGGATAAGTAAATGATAAAGAACATTCTTCGTAAAATCAAATATAAATTAAAGAATACTTTTTCTATGAAAATTCCTGTTAATAATCCAATACTTTATGGAGAATTGTTAAAAGGCAGATGTGCTCTTATTACTGGTGGCACAAGTGGAATTGGTTTTGCTATTGCTGAGGCTTTTTTAAGAAATAAGGCGGATATTATAATAACAGGAAGAAATGAGAGTAAGATTGAAAAAGCAGTTAATCAGCTAAAAAAAGAATTTGCGGAACAAAAAGTTATAGGGATTGTACTAGATAATTGTGATGTTACCAAAATGAAAGATATTTTTCAAAATCCATTGTTGGGGGGGTTAAAAATAGATATTCTTGTAAACAATGCAGGTGTTATTAATAAAACTTTTTTTGGTAATACATTAGAATCAGATTTTGATATGGTTATTGATACGGATTTAAAAGGCCCATATTTCTTAAGTGAATTATTTGCTGAATATATGAAAGAAAATAAAATTCAGGGAAATATTTTGAATGTTTCATCATCATCGTCCATTCGTCCTGCCAATAATTCATATGGTCTTGCAAAATGGGGTATACGAGGAATGACATTGGGACTTGCTAAACATTTGAGTGCAGATGGGATTGTAGTAAATGCAATTGCACCGGGGCCTACAGCTACGTCAATGCTTATGGGAAATGATGAGCAAAGTATCAGTCGTCCAGCGTCACCTTCTGGACGATATACAACCCCAGAAGAAGTTTCCAATCTATCAGTTGTTCTTGTAAGTGATCTTGGACGAATGATTAATGGAGACACAGTTTATGTTACAGGTGGATGTGGCTTGTTAACTTTTGATGATTGGTCGTAATTAGTGGAGATAAGATTGATGGAGGAAATATGAATTATGAAAAGAGTTTTACAAGAACTTCCATCGCTAGATGGAGGCGGAATTGCGAAACTTTTATATGAGTATTATTCGCAAATGGAACATGATAAGATTCATTTTGATTTCATAATATATAGTTATTATGATGAAGGAATTTATGAAAAACCGTTGAGAGAAATGGGATGTAATATATATAAATTACCGCCATATAAATCCAATCCCAAAGAGTGTATAAAAAAAATGGAAGATATTATAGAACAGGGAAACTATGATATTGTTCATACACATATGGGAGTAATGGGATATGTGATTATGCGTATCGCTAAAAAATATAATGTAGCCAGAAGATGTATGCATTCACATATTGCAAATGAAGTTACAAGTAAAAAATCAAAATTTGCTAGTTTCTTTAGAATGATGATTGCACGCCATTATGTTACAGATAAATTAGCATGTGGTCAAGATGCAGCAATTGATATGTGGGGAAAAAAGGCCGTTGAGAATAATGAAGTTTTTATTATGAAAAATGCGGTTGATACAAATTTATTTAAGTTTAATGAGGAGAAAAGAAATCAACTTAGAAAGAAACTGGCGTTAGAAGATAAACTGGTATTAGTGATTGTCGGACGTTTATCTAGTCAGAAAAATTATCCATTTCTTTTTAAAACGTATAAAAAGGTTATAGAAAAAAGAAATGATACAGTATTATTGGTTATTGGTCGAGGAATGGAAGAGACTAGTATAAAAAATCTAGCAAAAGATATGGGATTAGAAAATTCAGTTCGATTTCTTGGAGTTAGAAATGATGTAGCAGATATTTTGAATGCTTGCGATTGCTTTTTGCTTCCGTCTTTATATGAAGGGCTTCCGGTAGTTTTAATTGAAACGCAGGCCAATGGTTTGACAGCTATAGTTTCAGATAGAGTAACAACAGAGTTGGCAGTTACCGATGTAGTTGAATTTTTACCAATAAGTGAAGATGCGGTTGAGATTTGGGCAGATAAAATATGTAGTTATAAGCCTTTAACAATGGATCTGAGAAAAAGTTATTTTAAAAAAATAGAACAAGCGGGATACGATATTATTAGTGCTAGTAAAAATATGGAAGATTTTTATCTTAAGGAGCCAAGAAGTTGAGTATATATATATCAGTATTTTTATCTTCGACAGTTTTTTTGTATGCAGGGGAGAAGATAAAAGATAAAAAATTAAATAGATTTTTAATCGTGATTGGTCTTTTGATACCATCTATAATAGCAGCTTGTCGTGCAGATAGTGTTGGAACTGACGTTTTGGTATATGGAAAAGCATTTTATACCCAAGCCGTTTCGTCTAGCAGCTTTATTACGTATGTTATTTCAAAAGTGGATTCAATGTTTTCCGATTTTGGATTCTATTTTTTGACGTACATATTATCTCGCTTTTTTAAGGATTATCATATTGGTTTTTTTGTATATGCCATTTTGGTACAAGTATTCTTTTATATAGCGTTTAAACGATGTAAAAAATTATTTAATACACCTGTTTGGTTTGCAATGCTGTTAATAAACTTATTTTTGTATAATATATCATTAAATTTAATGAGACAGTGTATAGCAGTTCCAATAGCTTTTTTGGCATGGACATATTTGGCGGATGGTAAAATTAAACAGTATATTTTGTTTACAATAATTGCTGTTGTTTTTCATTCATCAGCTTTGATAACGGTGTTGATTCTACCTATGTATTTATTACTCAGAGCTGGAAGAAATAAGCAACCTGTTGTTAAAATCATGCAAGGAATTTTGTTTTGTAGTTTAGTATTTGTAATATTATATTTTGGTTCCTCATTAATACAATTATTAGTTGCAAGAGGTATAATTCGACAAAATTATTTAAGTTATCTTGCAAACGGAAGATACTCAACATCATCTGCAATAGATATTTATACTGTTTTACAATATTTGATTTATATTATATTGGGTGTATTCACATTTAAATGCTTGAAGAATAGAAAAGTAGAGCCTACATTTTTAATAATGTGTGTTGGCTGTATTTTACTCTCTAAATTTGGAACAACATTTAACACATATGTATCCAGAGTTGGATATAATTTTTACCCGTACATGGCTTTGTTGTTGGCAAATATAGACAATTGTTTTACAAAACAGTCTAAAAAAATATATAGAATAGTAATCTTGGCTGTTGTGGGTTATTTTTGGTATCAGGCGTTTGTTTTACGAGGTTACAATGCAACAGTTCCATATTATTTCTTTTGGAATTAATTGAGAAGTTATATTTTGATGTTGAGGAGAAAATGATGAAATTAAGTATTATAATTCCAGTATACAATGCAGAGAACGATATTGGTAGATGCGTGGAGTCTATTAAAACAATTAATGAAATTGACTATGAGTGTATCATTATTGATGATGGAAGCACAGATAATACTTGGTTGAAATTGAAAAAATATACAGAAAATATTCCCCAATTTATTATTAAACATATTACCAATGGTGGTGTTTCCAATGCGAGAAATATTGCCTTGAATTTGTCTAGTGGAGATAAAATATTGTTTCTTGATGCTGATGACTACTTACTTTCAGATGCCGGTGATATATTGAAAAAAAATATGGCATTTAATGACGATTTAATTATATTTACTCATAAGAATGTTGTTAACGGACAGATTAAGGAGAATTATATTTATCCGAATATACTAGGACTTTCCTATACAGAGGCGTTAATCAAATTGACAATAGAAAATCAATGTTTAAATAATTGTTGGGGGAAGCTCTTCAAAAGTGAAATTATAAAGAATAATAAAATAAGATTTGATTCTCAAATGAAAATTGGAGAAGATGCCAAGTTTGTATTGGAATATTTGCAAGAATCCTCTAGCTTGAAGATATGTAATCTGCCTTTGCAGGCATATATAATTAATGAAGAAGGTGCGATGCGGAAAGCAGGATTAGAAGCACTTGGTGATGAAATTAAAACCTATGAGGCAAGAATAAATACATTAAGAAATCTGCAGGTTGAAATTAGTGATGAGTTAATGCAGGTCTTAAATTTGACATATTACAATAAAATAATAGGATATTTGATTCAAGACAGTCATAAATTTGGAGTTGTAAAAAACTATGAAAATATTTGCAGATATATAGAAAATAAAAAAATAAAAGAAATTCTGAATAAATTACCTAATAAATCATTATCTTTTAAACAGAAATTACTATTATTATTTATTAAAAATAGGTGGTATTTATTACTTGCGGTCATGCTTAAAATATTTATATAAGCTTAAATATAGAATGAGAGGAATTATGAAGATTGGAATTGTAACATTAATTTATGCAACTAAATTTGATAATTATGGAGGAACGCTACAAAATTATGCACTCTCGCAGGTGCTTTCTGATATGGGACATGAGGTTTCTACTATTGCCTTATATTATTCTAAAGAACCATTTTGCTTATATGGAAAAATTAGGCGTAAATTATATTGTAAATATGGTATTGATGTTCGCATTAGTAAAAAAGGCATACAATGTGCTAAAGTTGAAAAGTACCAGAAAAAAAGAAATGATAATTTTTTGCAATTCAGATCAGAAAAAATTCATACGGATACTCGTTGGATCGAGAAAAATAATTTTAGAAATCTGGATTCGGAATATGATCTTTTTATAGTAGGCAGCGATCAGGTATGGAATCCATATTGGGCTGTGAATAAAACTACTTTTGATGGGTTCTTTTTGCGGTTTGCCAAAAAAGATAAAAGGGTTTCATATGCTGCAAGTTTTGGGGTATCAATGATTCCTGAAAACCAAATAAGTGATTATACAAAAGCTCTTTTGGAATTTAAGCGTATTTCAGTTAGAGAAGATGCTGGAGCATCCATTATAAAAAATTTGTGTAATAGAGAAGCACAAGTTGTTCTTGATCCAACTCTGTTGCTTGATAAGTGTCAGTGGGAATGTATTCAAAAAAAGATGCTTAATATTCAGACAGATAGTCCATATATACTAACATATTTTTTAGGGGAAATGCCAGAAAATGCGAAGGACTATATAGAAAAGGCTTTTTCTATAAAAGGGGAAATGAAAATTTACAACCTTGCAAAACAAAATGAAAAAGATTTATATGCACTTGGTCCGTCTGAGTTTATTTACATGATTTCTCATGCAAAATTAATTTTAACAGATTCATTCCATGCATGTGTATTTTCTTTTATTTTTGAAAAGCCATTTATTGTGTTTGATAGACAAGACAATACAGCAGATATGATGTCAAGAATTGAAAATCTGTTGAAGACTTTTTCTATAGAACGAAAATATGCATCTAGTGGAATGGAAAATGATTTATTTGAGGCAGACTATCAAATTGGACACACAATTTTAAATGAAAAAAGAAAAGAATCTATAAAGTATCTGGAAAATATATCAGATAGTAGTGGTAAATAAAGTTGGTGGTGACGGAATGAAAATTGAAAGAACGAAAAATGCATCCAGAAATATTGTATTTGGAACATTGCTAAAATTATACCAGGTAATTGGCCCTTTTTTGATGCGTACGGCTATGATTTACCTTATGGGTGTTCAATATTTGGGGTTAAATAGCTTATTTACATCAATTTTGCAAGTTTTAAATCTTGCAGAATTAGGTGTTGGTAGTGCTATGATCTATAGTATGTATAAGCCCATAGCGGATGATAACAAGACCATGATATGTGCGTTAATGAAGTTGTACAGAACATATTATAGAGTGATTGGTCTTGTTATTGCGTTGGTTGGTGGATTTCTTACACCGTTTATACCTAGACTAATTTCAGGGGAAGTTCCTAATGGAATTAATATTTACGTATTATATTTACTTAATTTAGGAGCAACAGTTTTGTCATACTGGTTGTTTGCGTATAAAAATAGTATTCTTCAGGCTTTCCAAAGAACAGATATTGTAAGTAAGGTTTCTTTGTTTACAATAACTGTTCAGTATGGTCTGCAATTATTAATATTAGTTGTTTTTAAAAATTACTATTTATATGTTTTGGTGATGCTTATAACTCAAGCATTAACAAACATTATAACAGCAATTGTAGCGGATAGAATGTATCCAGAGTATAAGCCACAAGGGAATGTTGATAAGAAACAAATTAAGCGAATAAATCAACGTATTAAAGATTTGTTTACATCAAAAATCGGAAGTGTAATATATGATTCAGCAGACACGATTGTTATTTCTTCATTTCTAGGATTAACCGTTTTAGCAGTATATCAGAACTATTTTTATATATTGAATGCTATTACCGGTTTTATAACAATAATTTTTAATTCATGTACAGCTGGAATAGGAAATAGTTTGGTTGTTGAAACGAAGGAAAAAAATTTTAAGGATTTAAAAAAATTCTCGTTTATTATTTGTTGGATTGCCGGAATCTGTACAGTTTGCTTATTGTGTTTATACCAACCTTTTATGGAGTTATGGGTTGGAAAGGAATTAATGCTTTCTTTTTATGCAGTTATTTGTTTTTCCATTTATTTTTTTATTCGGCAATTAAACGGTCTTCTTAACCTATATAAGGATGCTTCAGGAATGTGGCATGAGGATAGGTATAGACCATTGATAGCAGCTTTGACCAATTTAATTCTTAATATTATTTTGGTTAGAATTATAGGTATTTATGGAATACTTTTATCAACCGTCATTGCGGTCTTGATTGTTGGAATTCCTTGGCTTTTACATAATTTGTTTACATATGTGTTTGAAAGAGACTGTCTGGCACTTTATTTAAAAAAGATTGTAGGCTATGTGGTGGTTATTACAATTAGTTGCGTTGTTACATATTATATTTGCTCACAAATTGTATTGCCGATAATATTAAATCTGGTAGTTCGTGCGATTATATGCTGTATCTTGCCAAACTTTATTTATTATATGGTTTATCATAATTGCGATGAATTTCAGCAGGCAGTCATGCTTTTGAAAAAACTTAAAAAATAATGTAAGAGTGAACAGAAATAAGTTTAGTAGATAAGCTAAACTGGAGAGGAGTTTATTATGGCAGAACTGAAAGTGAAATCTAATACAGTTTCGGCTGTTGATTTATTTAAATGTATATTTGCAATTTGTGTAGTCGCAATTCATACAATGGCATTTAAGGATCACGGTGAATCAGCTTATTTCGCATTCACATATTGTATTACTTCTTTTGCGGTACCATATTTTTTCGTATGTAGCGGATATTTTCTGGGACGTAAAATATATAGGAAAGATTTACAAAAAAGTGATTATAGATTGATTATAAAAAATTATGCACAGAGACTTTTAAAACCGTATTTAATATGGGGATGTTGGTACTTTCTTATTGTTTTGGTAAATGAAATAGTAAGAAACCACAAAAATGTTATTGAGGCGTTAAAATCAGGTATACATAATTGGATTGTAAGTAGCCCTGGGGGGGGGATTATGGTATGTTCAAGCTCTCTTGATTATGCTCATAATCTTGTATTATTGCGATAAACACAGATCTAAAAAAATTGTAGGAATTGCTGTTGGTTTGCTAGTGTGTTTTTTTATTCCAGATATTTTAAAATTTATTAAATTACCATTGGTTGATTTAGTTGTTGGAACATATAATAGTATTTTTTTAACAACGAATAATTTTGTGTGGTGGGGAATTTATTTTTTTATTGGAATATTGCTTAATGAATCGAGATTTAAAGAAAAATATAGTTGTTTTAAAGTGAGTTATCAGTGGATGATTGTAATTGCAATTTATTTGATATATATGTGTGTATATTGGATTTTTGGAAAAAAATTTTTGATAGTTTCTCATCTTTTAAAATTGATAATTGTTGGAATTGTGTTTATTACGACATTAAATACGAAACTTAATTTAAAGGTAGAGTCAAGCCTTTATATGCGAAAAATGAGTGCGATTATATATTTTACTCATTTTACATTGGTTTATGCTTTTCAATTTTTGTTTAAAATAATTGGAATATCTTTGGAAACAAATTATACGTTTGAATTTGTTTTGTGTACAATTAGTGTAATTGTATATTCTCATTTTATAATGAATTGGAAGGACGGAAAAAATTTCTTATCAGGATTATATTAAAAATTGTAATGGAAGGAGAGAAAATAAAGTGGAACCAGTAAAAGCATATGCCTGTTACCTAAGGGATGATAATAAGCGTATGAATAGTTCATCTGGTGCAGTATTTTCTGCGTTGTCTTCATACATTTTTTCAGTAAATGGTGTTGTGTATGGTGTTGCGATGGCAGATGATTGCTGTTCGGCAGTTTTTATTTCTGTGACAGATGAAGAAGGATTAAAGAAACTCAGGGGATCAAAATATCTTCAAGCGAAGATAGGTGATACATATAAAAATGTAAAAAAAGATTTATTAGATGGAAAAACAGTATTATTTACTGGAACTGGATGCCAAATTAATGGATTAAAGAATTTTCTTCAGAAAGATTATAACAATCTTATATGTGTAGACGTAATTTGCCATGGAGTTCCATCTCCGGAATTATGGAGAAAATATGTATATTATCAGGAAAAAAAGAATAAAGGGAAATTAGAATATGTTAATTTTCGGTGTAAAGATGAATCTTGGACAAACTTTGGCATGAAAGAGATAATACAAGGGAAAAAACTGAAAAAGAAGTTTATTTCTAAGGATATTGATCCCTATATGTTAATGTTTCTTAGGGATTATTGTCTCCGACCTTCTTGCTATGAGTGTATTGCTAAGAAGGTAAAAAAATCTGATATTACTATTGCAGACTTTTGGGGAATTCATAGAGTTGCTACAGAAATGAATGATGGAAAAGGAACATCGTTAGTATTGATTCGATCCGAGCATGGAAAGCAGGTATTTAATTTAATTCGTGACAAGATGAAATGGAAAGAGGTTTCATATGAAGATGGGGTGAGAGGCAACCCTGCAGAATATAGTTCGCCTAGTCGTCCTAGTCAAAGAGATACTTTTTTTGGAGATATGGCGAATTTAAATTTTAATGAACTTGCTTCAAAATATGCCGTACCTACTAGTGAGGCAAAGAAGATTGAACTAAAGAGAAAAATAAAACATATAATTGCTCCAATTATTCGAAATCGGGGGGGGTATAATATCTATAATTATGGCGTTTTGTTTATCTTCGATTTTGAATAAACTATAATATAAGAGCAAAAGTTGGTGGTTAAAAGTGGAAAAAGAAATACCTGTGTTATATAAAAGAAAAGAAGAATGTTGTGGATGTTCGGCCTGTTATGCAGTTTGTCCGAAAGAAGCTATATTGATGGTAGCGGATGATGAAGGCTTTGAATATCCGCAAATAGAGGACAGCAAGTGCATTCGTTGCTATCAGTGTATAAAAGTTTGTCCATTTAAATCTAATTAAAAAAGATTGTGAAGAAATCAATTATTTATTATGCAGAACAATTAAGTGGAAGTCCACATATTTTTCAGTATATTGATTTAGATGATTTGAAAAATATGATGTTTATATAAACAAATAATTATAAAAGGGGTAAAAGTAAAAAATGAAAACAACATTATTGATCATGGCGGCCGGTATCGGTTCACGATTTGGTGGAGGAATTAAACAGTTAGAACCAGTTGATAATAATAATCATATTATTATGGATTATTCAATCCATGATGCGATTGAAGCAGGTTTTAACCATGTAGTATTTATTATCCGTAGAGATATTGAGGAAGAGTTTAAAGAAGTCATTGGTGAGCGAATCTCAGGAATATGTGAAAAACATGGTGTGACTGTAGATTATGCTTTTCAGGATATTAATGACATTCCGGGATCATTACCAGAAGGAAGAACAAAGCCTTGGGGAACTGGTCAGGCGGTTCTTGCAGCAAAGAATGTATTACATACTCCATTTATTGTAATTAATGCTGATGATTACTATGGTAAGGAAGGATTCAAAGCAGTTCATGAGTACTTAGTAAATGGTGGAAAGTCTTGTATGGCAGGTTTTGTGTTGAAGAATACATTATCAGATAATGGTGGAGTAACTCGTGGCATTTGTAAGATGGATGATTCTAATAATCTGACAAAAGTTGATGAAACAAAAAATATTGTTAAAACAGAAAATGGAGCAGAAGCAGACGGTGTCATTATCGACATAGACTCATTAGTATCTATGAATATGTGGGGGTTAACTCCAGATTTCTTAGAAGTACTAGAGGCTGGTTTTAAAGAATTTTTTGAAACGGAAGTTTCAGAGAATCCATTAAAGTCTGAATATCTGATACCAACATTTATTGGTGAATTACTTGAACAAGATAGAATATCTGTAAAAGTTTTGCGAAGCAATGATACTTGGTACGGTATGACTTATAAAGAGGATGTTAAAGCTGTAAAAAATAGCTTTAGAAAAATGTTAGAAGATGGTATGTACAAAGAAGATTTGTTTGCAGATCTGTAAGAAAAGCTTGATAACTTTTCAAAATATCGAATTTGATAAATAATTATAGGATGTAGATATTACATAAAAATCAGAACAGAGGAATCTGCTAACATAGGCCAGTGCCTGCGGATGGTAATTCCTCTGTTTTAAACACATGTGATTAGATTAACATGAAAATGAAAGGAAACGGTATGCCTGGAAGATTAAAAAAGAAACCAGAATATAATCCAGAACTTCAATTTAATAATTTTCTTCAAGAGTTAAGGGATGCCTATGAAGAAGCAGATTCTTTAAGATCACTGGCAGATGAGTTAAATATTAGTCTGCTTAAACTCCGCAAGCTACTTATTACTGCAGATGTATTCACATCAGATATATGTACAGAAATCAATGATCTGCACCAGTCAGGAAAAAAGATTCCAGAGATTATGAAACTCACGGGTCTTTCCAGAGCATCGGTTCATTCCTATCTGCCCTACACTAAGGGACTGTATAACGCAGCAGAGATAAGTCTAAATGCGGAGCGATGCCGGACATATAAGATTCGACAAGAGCAGGTTCGGCTTTTACGGGAAATGCCATCAGAAGAAAATCTGTGGCAGGCTGTTATTGCATTTCAGGATTATCCATTTAAAACGGCAACAGGATTACCATTCTGGTATAAATTAAAGGTTGGTAAAAACGGAGAGTATAACAGAGAGTTGCTGATAGACCGAAGAGAGAAAAGTAAGAGCCTTGCCTGGAGTAGTGTGGTGCTGGCATTTGAAAATAGTAAGAGGGTTTCAGAAGAAGTGAAGAAACCGAAGGCACTTGGAGATATTAGAGGAGTTTCATATATTTATCCGATATTATGGCGATTTGGCTTGATCAGAGTTCCGGAAGCAATAGAGAAGAAAATGGGAAAGCAGAGATAAATCCCTGCTTCATTGCTTACGAGTGATTAGATTAACATGAATATATTAAAGAGTTTCTCGTAAGATAGAAAATGCATCAATGATTCCTTGCTTATAGGCAATCCGTATATATTCTATAGATGAAATGTTTTCAGCAGTGATAGCGGCATCAACAGTGTCCCATTGTTGAGGAGTTAGATTAAGATCCCGTATTTTTTCATTGGCTTTATTACATTTTTTCTGAGTTTTTTGATATTTTTTATCTTGTCTGAGTGCGGCAGGTAATCCTGTTTCCATGCGAAAAGAGGCAAGCTGATCCAGAATACTTTCTGATGATGTCAGACTGTTTTTAGGATTATGAATGAAATATTCTGTGAATGTTTTATAGAGATTCTTTTTTAGTTTCTGTTCTTTTTTGCTCATTAGATAAATTCCTCCTTAAAGTTGTACAAGTAAATAACGGTATAACGTTAATTTATCATCAGTTTGCGGAAATGTCAACGGCACACCGTTAATAAACGAAGGAGAAATCATTTATACTGAATATATATTGTGATTTAAGGAGAATTTGCATGACGTATTCAGATGCCATAATAAAGAGATTGACTGATCTGTGTGTTGAGAGAGGGATAACGACAAATAAACTTGCTACATTGTCAGGGATTACGCAATCAACGCTTAATAGTATGATGAGAGGAGAAACAAAGAATCCAAAGCTGAAGACTTTGCGTAAAATTGCTATGGGATTTAATATGACCGTTTCTGAGTTGCTGGATTTTCCAGAGATGAACGAAATGGAATTTGAGGATGAATGAACAAAAATATGTTCGGGAAAATTAAAAAACGTATTGACTTACGAAAATTTGTTCGGTATAATTACTTCTATCAGAAACGCAACGTTTCCGATAGAAAGGTAAGGTGAAAAGATGCGGCATAAAAGCGAAGAATTGATGAAGCAGATTATGGATTATGCAGAACAGTTTCAGTTGCTGAATCATCGTTCACCTTATACCAGCGAAATCGCAGATGCGCTCGGTATAGTCAAGAGTACAGTATACAAGTACCTTGTTGCTATGAATGACAGAGGAATGTTAAGCTACCGCAATGGGGAGATTGTTACTGAGAGAACGAATAAAATATCTCTACTTACGAAGCCAGCGGCAGTACTTGGGTCGGTATCCTGTGGTATGCCGCAGCTGGAGGAAGAGTACATTGAGGAATATGTTTCTCTTCCTGTTTCGTTGTTTGGAGAGGGTGAGTTCTTTATCTTGCGGGCCAGTGGAGATTCTATGATTGGAGCAGGTATCAACAGTGGAGATATGATTGTGATTCGGAAGCAGAGTACAGCTTCAGATGGAGACATTGTTGTAGCACTTGTAGATAATGAATCCACATTAAAGCGGTTTTTCCTTGATACAGAAAGAAGGTGTGTACGGTTGCATCCGGAGAATCCAAAGTACCCGGATATTTATACACAGAATTGTACTGTTCAGGGTGTTGCTGTTCATGTGATCAAGTCATTGGAGTAGATGATATGGACAGTAGCAGGTGTAGGTTGCGATGAGATTGTCAGAGCCAATCCCAGGGGAAGATTATATAGCAGGTGGCATGGCTTCGGTGCTACGGAATCGCCTGCTATTAACTCATCAACGGTTTTCATTTCCCTTATCCGTTTGAGTGATAGTTTGTGTAGATATTACTTGGAGGATTATTGATGAGCAAAGAACCATTATTTGTTACATGCCCGGTATGCGGCAAAGTGAACCAGAAAAGCCTTTTTACCTATTCAGAGGTGCGTTGCCAGAGATGTCATAGAGAGCTGACAGCATTTGCAGATTTGGGTGTAGTTGTTGGTATTGATATGAATAAGAAGCGGTCGAAGGAAGAAGTTGATCGCTTAGAGATGTATATGTCACATCTGGTAGGAGTTCTCCGGGATACGGAAGAATGAGAAGAAGTAAAGTATAGTGATACAATTTAATATGCAGGAATGAGAATATCTGTGAATCTGTAATATTAGACGGCAGGAATCTTCACATACAGCACGGATATTCAAGAGTTTGCTGAACGTGTTGGAGATGGCACAGAAACATCAGGAACCCGGCAAAACATATGCAAGAAGTTTATGGGGATAGTATACCTATATATTATCAACATAGCGATTAAGCATAGTGTTTTGTCGGGTTTTTGCGTTTTTATACCAGAAAATGGATAATTAAAGTGGACAGAAATAATTTCTTGTGATAAACTCAGTATGTTAAGAAAAATAAATAATTTACATAAAGAAAAGTTTATTTCTATAAGACTACAAATATTTAGCCTGGAATAAACAGTACAATATACATACTTGAGGATGATTTTACATAGTTGGAACTTGAGTCTTACTATGCACATTTTTAGTATGTAAGGAGATTACTGTTTATTTCAGGCTTTTTTATTTCCCAAAATATAAAAGAAAGGGGGTACTGCATGTCTACGAAAGAAAAAAACATGGATGCAAGAATTGCGTTTGGCAATTCTCTAAGTGAGAAACGTAGAGAAAGTGGTTTTTCGCAGGAAGAGCTTGGACTAAAGATTGGAAAAAGCTCTAATGCAGTATCCCGGTATGAAAATGCAGAGAATACGATGGATGTACATACCTTTGCAAAAACTGTAAATGCTTTAAAAGCAAGTCCATATGAATTACTTAAAGATTTAGAAGTACCAGAACCCGATAGTAAAATAGTGTCTTTGTTCTTCCAGATACAAAGATTAGATAAGAATAAAAAAAAGTTTGCATTATCAATGGTGGAATCCATGCTTGATAATCTGGCAGGTCTTTAAAAATTTAAGCCTAGCACTTACTTATAAAATATGAGTAGGTGCTTTTTTTGTACAAAATTTTATTTCCACAGATGTGGGGAGAAGTATAAGGATTTCCACACATCTGCCGGGGAAAAACGAAAATGATTATTCTATAATCAAAGCATCAACAGCGAGGTGCTGAAATAAGGAGGACAGAACATGACTCAGGAAGAATTAGAGTTTCGCCGCAGGTGTCCCTACGATGCCTTTGGTGATTATTCAGATGTATTAAAGGAAATCCGTCAGAAAGAAAAAGAGAATAAGACGGATACCGTATCAGTAGTAAATAGAAGTAAATAATGCTGGTTGAATCTTAGCACTGTGATTGTGCAGCAGATTTTTCCATACAGAAGGCAGCAGGCTGGAGCTTCGGTTCCGCTAATAAAAAAATTAGCGGAATCGGGGTCTATTTAGCTTAGCTGCCTTTCTTTTTGTCACCGGTTCCTGCGAGAAAGGTGGCAATTATGCTGACATTAAGAACACTGAAAGAACTGATCGACACACCAAAGAGAGGAGAGAAACTTCCTACACCGAAGCAGCTTCGTACAGGGGAATCACCGGTAGTTGCTCATAAAATAACAGGAGCAGGAGTGAATGAGGTACATATTATTGTATATCAGTCCGGATATGCGGTTTATGGCATCGGAAACAGAGCAACGGTATTCCCGGTAAATTTGGAACTTGGTTATGGTTATTCTTCTGTGACAGAAAAGAAGAGAAAGGAAGATGAGAAGTATAATACCTGGAATCCAGAGACAGGACTTCGTGAGAAGAAATATTTCTGTGAATTAGAGGAAAGTTTTTTTGAAAAGGAAGAATGGTATCTGCGTCTGATGCTGATTGGCGAGGACCGGCTGGCACATAATCTGGCTACTCGTGATCGGGGACGCTGCATTTCATTCAATGGCATTTCAGAGGATTTTGAAGGAATGGAAGATGAATTGATGGATGTAGAAGAACGTGTGAACCGTCAGCAGATCGCAGAAGAGATGATGAGTGTACTTAGTGATAAGCAGAAAAAAGTAGTTCAGGAATTTTACTGGAATCAGAAAACACATAAACAGATTGCAAAGGAAAATGGAACTGGACGTACTGCGGTGACAAATATGCTGCAGAATGCTCTCAATATAATCGAAGAAAAATTCAATGAATATGGAGAACTGAAATAGTCTCTCCAGAGAAAAAATATAGTTTTTTAAAAAATTTCAAATCTATGTGACATTTTGCCCCCTGCCGCCTGTGATTAGTGGAAAGAGGGCAAAGTCATTCGAGACAACATTTCTAAATGATTTAATCCCAATCCACCGTACCTTGATAACTGAATAAAAGGTCAGAGGAGGATGAAAGCTCAGCTACGCATTTTGCGGCCAGTGGAAGTTCTCTTCTGATCGGAAATGCTCAATCCTTATTTTTGTTATGCCCGGTTCGCCGGGCGATGACAGTAGACCATGCGTCGGAGCTTTTGCTTTTGCAGGTTCCGGCGTATGACTGTGCTGTCATCAGTAATGATTTTGGCACAAATAATTTAAAACGGGGTGATGCCTATGATTTGATTGTATCAGACAGGTGAAAGCCTGTAAACCGGTAACAGAAAAAATAAAGCAAAGTGAGGTATTGAGAATGAAAGGGACATTGAAAAGAGTAATGTCTGGAGTATTATCTGTTATTACGATTGCAAGTGCTGTGGCACAGCCAATGACTGCTTATGCAGCAGAACCGGAAAAGGCAGCTTCTTCTTTTGAAGCACAGTATCCGGAACTGGAAGCGGTGAAAGATAAACTGGCTGCGGATGAGATTTTAACTGCCAATGATTACAGCATTGATTATGGTTCTGATTTTGACATTAAGGTGGATTTTTCCGGTATTGAAGGAATCAATGATGCCAAAGTGAAAGTAGAGCTGTATGAAGCGAAGAATGAGGCAGGAGATGATTTTGACACATACCAGGCAGATACCTATAAAACAGTTTATAAGGTAGAGCCAGTCAGTGGAAATCCTTCTTATCGTATCAGCCGAAATGTAACCGTAAAAGAGCCGGAAACAGAACAGCTGACAGAACCAAATACTTCTGAAAATACCGTCGGTGAAGGAAATGCTGGCGAGACAGAAGATTCTGGTAATGCGGAAGAAGATGCCGATGCAGAAGGGCAGACGGAAATAGTAACTGATTTGCCAGAAGAGGAGAAAGTCACAACAGATGAAGAGTCTGGATTAACTGTTTCTGAAGTAATGGATCAGGCAGAGGATAGTGGTATTGACCTTTATTCAATGGAAGAAGGGGAAGCGGTTACTTTCATGGCAAGGGAAGCATCAAGCCGAAGCACAAAGAAGGTAACTGTGACCAGAGGAGCCTGCTATCAGTATTCGGATTATGGGTATGGAAGCTATCTGACGTATAAGTACACCGTGAAGTTTGGAAATGTTTCTGCAACCGCTTATTGTATCCAGCCGGAGAAATCCAGTCCTGGAACCGGAACATACGATATTACAAAGCTGAGTGACGGTAAGAAACTGGCTAAGGTTTGCTATTATGGAACGAAGGCGGCAGGTGATGAAGGATTCTTTACAGAAGAGAACGGTTATGGCAATTTAAGTGCAGGTGCCAGATTTATTTTGGTTCATCTTGCTGCATCATATGCAAATGGTGGAGATTCCGCTTTTTCCGGAGCAAGCAGCAAAGCAAAAACACTTGCTATGAAATTGTATAACTACTGTATTTCACAGCCGGAGATCCCGGATGTCGATATGAGTTTTTCGGATGCAAATGTAACTGCTTATGTAGATGGCAGCAGCCAGAGAACAAAGGAGATTACATTTAAGGCAGACAAACTACAGAGTATCACGATGAAACTTCCAAGTGGCGTGAAGCTTCATAATGTAACAACCGGAAAGACAAGTAAAGCTGGGGAAGCCGTAGAGATCATTGGTGGAACAAAGTTTTATTTATCAGCACCATTGACACAGGTGCAGGATGTTGCAGGAAGCTGGTCAGCTACGATGAAAGGAAGCGTAACAAAAGACTATTCTGCTTATAAGATCAGCACAGGGTCAGGTTCACAGGATTTAGCACTGGTATTTGGTGAAGGTGTGGATGATGAGAAATATGTGGACTTTAAAGTAACCTGGGTACAGTACGCAAGCGTTAAGGTGATTAAGAAAGATGCCAAGGCGAATGCGAAGCTGGCCGGGGCAGTGTTTGGCTTATACAGCGATGCTAATTGTACGAAGCTGATCACAAAGTTACCGGCAACAGATGCAAATGGTGAAGCGTCTGTACAGATTGTTAAGACACAGGATACTGTATATCTGAAAGAGATTACAGCACCAAGCGGATACCGTATCAATGCAACCGCTTATAATGTGAAACTGGAAGTCAGCAAGACCACAACTGTTACAGTTCCAGATGAAGAACAGCTGGGACAGCTTACCGTTTATAAAGAAGGTGAGGTACTTGTTGGTGCTGACGTGACAGAGAACGGTACAACATTTAAGTATGAGAAACGTAGACAGAAAGGTGCGGTTTACGATGTGTATGCCGGAGCAGATATTAAAACTGCCTATGGCACAAAAGTTTACAGCAAGGGTGATCTGGTAAAAGAAAATCTGACAACAGATACGAATGGAGCCATCGTTCTTAAAAATCTGCATCTTGGTACATATGTTGTAAAGGAAAAGCAGGCTCCGACAGGATTTTATAATGCTGGAGAGGAGAAGAAAGTGACTCTTTCTTATGCTGGACAAAATGTGGATGTTGTTTTCTCCGAGACAACCTTTACGAACGACAGACAGAAAGCAGAAGTGATTGTTACCAAACAGGATGAAGATACAGAAAATCCTCTGGATGGAGGAATCTTTGGACTTTATGCTGCAAGTGATATTACCAATGCGGATGGTGCAGTTGTTGTGAAGAAAGGTACGCTGATCCAGAAAGCGACAACAGGAGCAGACGGTACAGCAAAGTTTACAGCAGACCTGCCACTTGGATTTTCTTATGATGTGAAGGAAGTGCAGGCTCCGGAAGGTTATGTGAGAAATACAGAAGATGTTTATACGTTTGCTTTCTCATATACAAATGATAAAGAGGCAAAACAGACATTTAAGCATACATTCAAAAATGAACGTGTGACAGCTAAGATTTCTCTGCAGAAGCAGGATAAGGAAACCAAAAAGGCAGTTCCACAGGGCGATGCCACTTTGGAAAAAGCAGTGTACGGACTTTATGCCCGTGAGGACATTGTGCATCCGGACGGTGCAACTGGTGTGGTCTATAAAGCAGGAGAACAGGTTGCCACTCTTACGACAGATAAGAATGGACAGGCTTCTGTGGATGGATTATATCTTGGCAATTACTATGTAAAAGAGATCACTCCTCCAACCGGTTATCTGGCAGATGAGGAAGAACATGATCTGGTCTGCAATTACGAGGGAGACCTTGTAGCAGAAGTAAAACGTGATTGTCTGTCTCTGGAGCAGGTGATGAAACAGCCATTCCAGATCATTAAAGTGGCAAACAATGGAAAGACCGATGCAGACTTACTGAAAGGGGCAGGATTTACCGCTTATCTGGTATCTTCCCTGAAAGTAAATGAAGATGGCAGCTATGATTTTGATTCTGCCAAACCAGTAGTGATCGGAGAAAACGGTGCAACGGAAATCTTTACAGACGAGAAAGGTTATGCCTGCAGTATTGCGATCCCTTATGGAACGTATATTGTCCGTGAGACAACAACTCCGCATAACTATACTCCGGTAGATGATTTTATTGTACAGATTACAGAGAACCATCCAAGCACTCCGCAGGTATGGAGAGTGATGCTGGATAAAGAGTTTGAAGCGAAGCTGAAAATCATCAAACAGGATGACGAGACAAAGAAGGCAGTGCTTCAGAAGAATACAGAGTTCAAGATCTTCAACATGGACACTGAAAAATATGTGGAGCAGGTAACGACTTATCCGACTACGGTAAAACATAAATCCTATTTTACAGATGAGCAGGGCTATTTGATCCTTCCGCAGAATCTGAAGATCGGACATTACCGCATTGAGGAAGTAAACGCACCTTATGGATATACTTTGAATGAGAATTACTATGAGGTGAATGTAGATTCCAACACTGCATATCAGATGGACGGAACTTCTGGCGATGTCATTATTGAGATTGCTTATGAAAACCATCCGGTCAAAGGGGAACTGAACATTATAAAGCAGGGTGAAGTTCTGAATGGATTTAAGGATGATTTCACTTACCAGAAAGAAAATCTGGAAGGTGCAGTTTTTGAAGTATATGCAGCTGAGGACATTTACACAGCAGATTTCCAGAAAGATGACCAGGGCAACCGTATTCTGGAATATGCTTCTGGAGCATTAGTGGGAACGGTTACGACCGATAAAGACGGAAAAGCACAGATTGCTGACCTTCCTCTTGGAACGTATAAGGTTGTCGAAAAGACAGCACCAGAGGGCTTTGTGTTAAACGAAGAGGCACAGACCGTTACTTTCTCTTACAAAGACCAGAAAACACCAGTGATCGAGCAGACAGCAGCTTTTGAGAATGACCGTCAGAAGGTAGAGGTATCCGTAGTAAAACAGGATGCTGAGAACGAGACGGTTGTAGCAGGTGCAGAATTTGGACTTTATGCAAAGGAAGATATTCACGCTCATGGAGAAGTGATTGTGAAAGCAGACACTCTGCTTGGAAAAGCAGTCAGCGATGAAGATGGAAAGGCAGTGTTTGAATCTGATCTTCCATTCGGAAGCTATTATATCAAAGAGCTTGCAGCTCCTGCCGGTTATGTATCTTCATTTGAGACACTGGAAGTAACTGCGAAATATCAGGGACAGGATGTGAAAGTGGTAAAACTGGAATCTGTATTTAAGAACCAGCCAACAAAAGTAACATTCAAGAAGTCAGATATTACTACAGGAGTAGAGCTTTCTGGTGCCACTCTTACAGTGCTTGATAAAGATGGAAATGTGGTAGATACATGGAAATCTGTAAAAGGGGAAGAACATCTGATTGAACGACTGACTGCTGGGGAGACTTATACACTTCGTGAAGAAATGGCTCCTTATGGTTATCTGATGGCAGAAGAGATCACATTTACTGTGGAGGATACTGCAGAAATTCAGAAAGTAGAAATGAAGGATGCCGTACCGACTGGAACACTGATCATCAATAAAAAAGGTGAGTTCCTGGACAAAGTATCTGCATTGGATTCCGTTGGTGGCTGGCTCAAGCATCTGTTTGAATATCTCTCTGGTTCCTTGAAAGAGGTTACTTTTGAAGTTTATGCCTTAGAGGATATTAAAGCAGCGGATGGTGAGAGTGAGGATTATTACAAAAAGGATGCACTGGTAGCAACCATTACAACGGATGAGACTGGTGTGGCAAAACTGACCGATCTTCCTCTTGGCAAATATTATGTCAAAGAGAAGGAGACAGCAAACGGTTATGTCCTTGATGGGGAAACCCGTGAGGTTGATCTGACTTACCGTGACCAGAATACTGCGGAAGTTACTTACTCTGCGGACTGGCAGAACAAACGTCAGAAGGCAGAAGTGAAAGTGCTGAAAAAAGCGAAAGATTCTGACCGTGTACTGGAAGGAGCGGTATTTACTCTGTGCAATAAGGATGATATTGTCAATGCAAAAGGTGATGTGATCCTGAAAGCGGATACGGTGATTGAAGAACAGGCTACAGATAAAGATGGAAAACTGATTTTTACTGCGGATCTTCCTCTTGGTCATACCTACTATGTGAAGGAAACTTCACCAGCACCGGGATTTGCGACTACAGATCAGGTACAGGAGTTTACTTTTGCGTATGGTGGAGCTGAAAAAGAGACTCTTTCCTATGAGTTTACTTTTGAAGATGAGGCAACAACCGTAGAATTTACCAAGACATCTCTGACGGATGGAAAAGAGATTGAGGGAGCAAAACTGAAAGTGACTGATGAAAGTGGAAATACCGTGGATGAATGGACTTCCGGAAAAGAGCCGCATATCATTAAAGAACTGACAGTTGGTAAAAAGTATACCATGACAGAGACACTTCCAGCGGATGGCTATGTTACAGCAGAGAGCATTACCTTTACGGTTGAAGATACCGGTGAGGTACAGAAGGTAGAAATGAAGGATGATGTGACAAAAGTGCAGATTTCCAAGACCGATATTTCTGGTAAGGAACTGCCGGGAGCGAAGCTGACAATCCTTGATAAAGATGGAAAGACAGTGGAGAGCTGGACATCCGAGGAAAAACCACACTATATTGAAATGCTTCCGATTGGAGAATATACACTTCGGGAAGAGACTGCACCGGATGGATACCTGGTAGCAGAAGATGTGAAGTTTACAGTAAAAGATACAGGAGAGATCCAGAAAGTAGTGATGAAGGACGAAGTGAAGCCGACGGAAACACCAACAGAGACTCCGGCGGAAACACCAGAAACAACATCAACACCAGAAACAAAAGATACTGAGACAACAAAGACATCTACTTCACCGAAGACAGGAGATAACACACCGATCCTTTTCTGGATTCTGCTTGCAGGAGTTGGAATGGCAGGAGTCGGAGGTACTGTGATTCTCCGCAAAAAGAAGAAAAAATAAGAGATCCTAAGATTTCTTAAAGAGGAATAGGGCATTTATGGACAAGTGTTTCATAGATGCCCTTTTTGCTAATACTGATAAAAAAGTGAAGGGAGAAGAAATGGGATGAAAACAGTATTGATCGTTGCAGGGATTATCGTATTCCTGGTATATGGGTTTGTTTTATACTGCTGCATAAGAGTTGGAAAGGAATCCGATGAACAGTATAACAAGCTGAGAGAAGGAAAGGAGCAGGAAGATGACAGAAGTAGGGTATGCAAGTGATAAGCCTTCGGACTGTGCGTATTGTTACTTCTTTAGTGCCAGGAGAAAGAAATGCAAAAGGAAAGAATGTTTTTATCGTATTTCTTCTCCGCCACTTCGCAGGAAGGTAACTCACTGGGAGCCATGTGAAGGCTGTCCCTATGGAAAACATACTCCCTGTCTGGGTTACTGCATTGTGAAGGCTATGAAAGAAGTGAAGGAGCATCGGAACACAGGATAATACATATGAATTTCCGTATCATTACGGTGAAGAAGCGGAATCCTATTCTTTTTACCGTGTGCCTAAAGTCCTTTTTACCAATACGCAGTTTAAGAGCCTTTCCTGTGAAGCGAAATTGCTTTATGGACTTTTGCTTGACCGTATGCAGCTATCTATAAAGAATCGGTGGCTGGATGAAGAGGGAAAGGTATATATTTATTTTTCCCAGGAGCAGATCTCCGGCATGATGGGATGTGGCTTGAAAAAGGTAGGGAATCTGTTAGCAGAGCTTGACAGTCGGAAAGGAATTGGATTGATTACGAGGATACGGCAGGGGTTAGGCAGACCGGATAGGATTTATGTACGCAAATGTACGCAACGGGATATGTATAAAAGGAATATCCAGACACGTCAAAATGACATTTCTGGAAATGCCAAAATGACAGGTACAGATATGTCAGAAATGCCGGGTAATGATACTGAGGATAATAAGACTGAAATAAGTGACACTGATAGGAGTGATACTGAGTATCTTTCTTTCTATTCCGAAGAAAGTGAAGAAATGCACAGGAAACGAATGGAAAGAGAAGTATACCACCAGATGATCTTGAACAACATTGGGTACGAATATCTGGTTGATGTGTATAACCGGGATATGCTGAACGAGATTGTGGAGCTGATTGTGGATACTGTCTGTTCCGAACAGGAAATGATACGGATAGGTGGGGACAGAAAGCCAAAGGATGTGGTTAAAAGTCAGTTTTTGAAACTGAATTCTGAACACATCCGGTTTGTCCTGAAATGCTTGAAGGAGAATACCAGTAAGGTGATCAATATCCGGCAGTATTTACTGACAGTTTTATATAATGCACCACTTACGATCAGCAATTATTATTCCGCACTGGTGCAGCACGATATGTATGGTGACAGTGAAGAATAAAGAAAGGAGGAGTGAGATAAGTGCAGGATGAAGTAAACGAAAAAACCGTATCGCTTTGTATCCGATGTGGGAAGGTCACTGCAAATCTGTTAAAGGCAGCAATGAAAAAAGCTCTTGTTAAGATGGAACAGGAGAAACAAAAGCTGAAGGGGCAGAAACAGCCTAAGCAGGATAAAGAGGATAAAACCTATAAGGGAAAGCAGAGTATGGATAAGCTGATGAAGCAGAATGTACAGCTTTCCAATATTGAGATTACGGATGGAAACATCAAATCGTTTGAGCGTGTAGCAAAAAAGTACAGCATTGATTTCAGCCTGAAAAAAGATGTGAACGCTGATCCGCCAAGATATTATGTGTTCTTTAAAGCCAGAGATGCAGATGTAATGACTGCGGCTTTTAAAGAATATACAGGACAATCTCTGAACAAGGATAAAAAGCCATCTGTAAGGAAAAAGCTTCAGCAGGCGATTTCCAAGTCGCTTAAAAAGCACAGAGAACTGGAGAAAACAAAAGGAAAGGAGAAAGAGCCGTCATTATGAGCAGATTACAGAAGTTGCTTGGTGTAGGAAAAGGATACCTGGAGAGATTACCGCCGGTGGATGTACATAAGCTGCTTCGGCTCATTCTGCTGAATCTTCCGTATATCATGATTTTTTATGTGGGGAATAAGCTGGCATGGTTGTATCAATACTGTGCAGGTAATTCCATGATAGAAAGACTGATAGTGTTAGTCCTGAATTTTCAGCTGGCATTTAGCAGGATTCTTCCAAGTATGCATAAAAATGAATTGCTGGTTGGATTGACCGGAGCTGTGGGAGTGAAGCTCATGGTTTATCTGAAAGGGAAAAATGCCAAAAAGTTTCGGCAGGGTGTGGAGTATGGTTCGGCTAGATGGGGGACAGCAAAAGACATTGCACCCTTTATCGACCCAATATTTGAGAACAATATTCTTCTTACCATGACTGAACGGTTGACTATGAACGGCAGACCCAAGAATCCGAAATTTGCAAGGAACAAGAACGTGATTGTAATCGGCGGATCTGGTTCCGGAAAGACCCGGTTTTATGTAAAACCAAATCTGATGCAGATGGGAAAATATATCAGCTATGTGGTCACGGACCCCAAGGGAACGATCATCATTGAGTGCGGAAAGATGCTAGTACGGCATGGATATAAAGTGAAAGTATTGAATACAATCAATTTTTCCAAGAGTATGCACTATAACCCGTTCTACTATATCCATTCTGAAAAAGATATTCTGAAACTGGTGAATACTATCATGGTAAACACCAAAGGGGAAGGGGAGAAGTCCAGTGAGGATTTCTGGACGAAGGCAGAAAGGCTTCTGTATTGTGCATTGATTGGCTATATCTGGTATGAAGCACCGGAGGAGGAACAGAACTTTGCGACACTGCTTGAATTTATCAATGCATCGGAAACAAGGGAAGATGATGAGACATTTAAAAATGCAGTAGATATGCTGTTTGATGAACTGGAGAAAGAAGAACCGGAACACTTTGCAGTACGTCAGTATAAAAAATATAAATTAGCCGCCGGCAAAACAGCGAAGTCGATTCTGATTAGCTGTGGAGCCAGACTGGCACCATTTGATATTGCGGAGCTTCGTGAGATCATGAGCTATGATGAAATGGAACTGGATATGGTAGGGGATCAGAGGACAGCATTGTTTATCATTATTTCAGATACCGATGATACGTTTAACTTTGTTGTGGCAATGATGTACAGCCAGTTATTTAACCTGTTATGTGACAGAGCAGACGATGTACACCATGGACGATTACCTTATCATGTCAGAATATTAGCTGATGAATTTGCAAATATCGGACAGATTCCGAAATTTGATAAGCTGATCGCAACTATTCGTAGCCGTGAGATTTCAGCATCCATTATCCTCCAGTCGCAGTCACAGCTCAAGACCATCTATAAAGATGCTGCTGAAACTATTTTAGGTAACTGCGATACAATGTTGTTCCTTGGTGGAAAGGAAAGTTCCACATTAAAGGAGATTTCCGAGACACTGGGAAAGGAAACGATTGATTTATACAACACTTCTGATACCCGTGGACAGAGCCGTTCTTATGGGATGAATTATCAGAAAACAGGAAAGGAATTGATGAGCCGGGACGAGCTTGCGGTCATGGATGGCAGTAAATGTATCCTTCAGCTGAGAGGTGTCAGACCTTTTTTCAGTGACAAGTTTGATATTACCAAGCATAAACGATACAAGGAATTGTCGGACTATGATAAGAAAAATGAATTTGATGTGGAAGCGTATATGCGGCATCGGATGGAAGTGAAGCTGACAAGGACACAGGAATTTGACCTGTATGCCTTTTCAGAGGAAAGTCTGGCAGAAGAATTAAATACAGAAAACAAGGAAGCAGAGCATGTGAAAGATTTAAACACATAGCTCTTTTTTCTTTGCTCTTATAGGGAGGTGATGGATTTGAGAGATCATGAAAGGCCACCCATAAGGGCAGAGCCGGAAGAGACTTCTTAAAACATAGATAGAAACCGAGAAAAAGCAATGATTTGAAAGGAGACAACGACTATGGCGTTTTTTAATCAGGCAATTAATATTTTACAGACTCTTGTAGTAGCGATCGGAGCTGGTCTTGCAGTATGGGGTGTTATCAACCTGCTGGAAGGTTACGGAAACGACAATCGTGCGACACGTTCGTAAGTGAAAAGCTTGCGCACAAAGTCGAAGGGCAATTGTAGCCCGAAACTTTGGAGAACTGATATTCCGATGGGTGAAATGAGGGGGTAACGTCCCGAAGCGCCACCCTAATACTCCGAATGGCGGGGAGCATGCAACGGCTCTCTCCAAAAGTTTATAGAGCTCGGTGAAGTCGGCAGAGAGCAACCGTAAGACTGGTTTTCAGACCAGACACGAAAGCTGTCCAGAGGTGGATGGTGTTGCCTATATGCCGGGGGTCGGATATCCATGGTGAGAATGTATGAAAATACTGACGAAATTCTGAATGTACGAGTCTAAACGTTGATGCTGTCGAAAGGCAGTACACCTTTCATGGTGGTATCTGTGGGCGAGTAAAATTGGTTGTTATGAAAGTCCATGCATCGTTACAGGCGGTGCGGTTATGCATGACCAGATACAGGCTTAGAGGAAGAACCTAAAGATATCCAATGATAGGAATATCGGAACGTGGAAAGCTGGGAACACGGAGGCGGTTGCAAGCCAGTGATGTGGTGGATGGGAATACCTTCGCGAGAGGGCAATAACCATTCTTTATTCCAGTGAGAGTAGTGGCACAGTACCTGTGAAGCCGTGAATAAGTAAGCGGTGGAGGGATAGCCACAAGTCGAATTCAGCAAAGAAAATGAAAACACAACAAACACAGCTTCGAGTATGACAAAGAAAATCCAAACCGAAGGGAGAGGATGCCTGTGTTGACTTCGGGGCAGCAAGAAAGGAAAAGTAAACAGAGAAAAATCCGCAACTCAGAGTATTACGACATGGAAGGTACTTTTGACAGGCTGTATGCAGAAAGTAAGAAAGATAAAACCTTCAACCATCTGATGGAAATCATCGAGAGTGAAGAAAATATCAAGCTTGCATACAGAACGATAAAGAAGAATACAGGAAGTGATACTTCGGGAGTGGATAAAAGGACGATAGCCGACCTTGCAAAGTTAAGCGAGGAAGAATACGTCCGTCTCATACGGAAACAATTCAGTAATTATCATCCACGACCCGTAAGGCGAGTGGATATACCAAAGCCCAATGGAAAGACCAGACCTCTGGGAATTCCAACTATCGTAGATCGGATCGTACAGCAATGTATTTTGCAGGTCATGGAGCCGATATGTGAAGCAAAATTCAGTGAGAACTCCAACGGGTTCCGCCCGAACCGTTCCGCTGAGACTGCTATTGCGCAATGCATGAGGCTGATACAGGTACAGCATCTGTACCATGTGGTTGACCTCGATATTAAAGGCTTCTTTGATAATATCAGCCATACAAAGCTGATTCGTCAGATATGGGCATTGGGAATCCGGGACAAAAAGCTGTTATGCATTATAAAAGAGATGCTGAAAGCACCTGTTGTTCTGCCAAATGGAGAGAAAACATATCCCGCACGGGGTACCCCGCAAGGCGGTATTTTGTCGCCATTGCTTGCAAACATCGTATTGAATGAACTGGATTGGTGGATTGCTTCCCAGTGGGAGCAGATGCCAACAAAGACAAAATTCAAAACAAGGAGCAATGTGCAGGGAACAGAGATTAAGAGCCACGCCTACAGGGCTCTGCGCCGGAGCAGACTAAAAGAGATGCATGCAGTTCGGTACGCAGATGATTTTAAAATTTTCTGCGCAACACATGAGGATGCTGTCAGAGCATACAAGGCAACAGAGTTATGGCTAAAGGACAGGCTGGGGCTGGAAATCAGCCCTGACAAATCCAAAGTAGTTAATCTCAAAAGACAGTATTCTGATTTTCTCGGGTTCAAACTGAAAATCCGTAAAAAGGGTAAGAAATATGTAGTTCGGTCTCATATGAGCGATAAAGCATACAAAAAGGCTCATGAAAAAGTCTCGGAAGAAGTAAAGAAACTGGCTCATTCGTCAGATGATAATGCTCAGTTCATGCAGCTTCAGAAATACAACTCTGTAGTAGCCGGACTTCATGAATACTATTGTATTTCTACAGAAGTATCTCATGACTTCAGCAGACTTGCCTTCAGTATCAACAAACAGCTCAGAAACAGACTGAAAGGCGACTTATCCAAAAAGGGACAACTCAGAAATGGGTTTATTAAAGAAAAGTATGGAGCAAGCAGACAGATGAGGTTCCTTCATGGACGTCCGGTGGTTCCACTGGGATATGTCCAGTCAAAGAATGCCCAGCATAAAAGGAAATCCATCAATAAATATACGGTCAAAGGTCGGGAACAGATTCATAAGAATCTTGCAATCGACACAGCGACAATGTTATGGCTGATGAGAAATCCTGTAAAGGGCAGAACCATTGAATATGCGGATAACCGTATTTCTTTGTATGCGGCACAGTATGGTAAATGTGCAGTGACAGGAATTCCGATGAATTCCCACGATATTCACTGCCACCATAAAGTACCGGTAAGCAATGGCGGTTCGGATGAATACGCAAATCTTATTCTTGTCAGCAAAGCGGTTCATATCCTTATCCATGCTTCTTCAGAACCTACGATTGAGAAGTACCTGAAATCCTTAAATCTTGACAATAAACAAATAGAAAAGCTTAACAAACTTCGTACTATGGCAGAAATGCCACCTATTATTCTTTGAATTTAATGCTGTAACGAAGTGTGTAAGTTGTGTTTAAAAGCCCTGGACGGCTGAATTCGATGGAGCGCCGTGTGCGGTGAAAGTCGCATGCACGGTGTGGAGCGGGGGAAAATCCGGAGATAACTTCAAAGGATTACCTATCGCTATCGGGTGCAAAATCCCAGGGGATTAAACAGCTGATGGCGGGAGGTGGTGTTGTTTTGATCGGCACCCAGCTTGTACCGTTACTTTCCGGTTTATTTAGCTGAGAAACTTAGGAGGGAGATGACTCATGGATCGGATATTTGAAGCGATTGAAGAATGGATGAGGAATCTTCTGACAGGCATGGTAAGTTCCAACCTGACAACAATGTATACCGATGTCAATGAAAAGACCGGTCAGATTGCTGCTCAGGTTGGGCAGACACCACAGGGCTGGAATGGGAACATTTTCAGCATGATACAAAATCTTTCCGATTCGGTCATTGTACCGATTGCCGGTATGATTATTACCTTTGTGCTTTGTTATGAGCTGATTTCCATGTTAACAGAAAAGAACAATATGCATGACATTGATACATGGATGTTCTTTAAATATTTTTTCAAGATGTGGGTGGCAGTCTGGATCGTCAGCCATACTTTCACGATTACCATGGCGGTATTTGATGTCGGGCAGTCAGTAGTGAGCCGGGCCGCTGGTGTCATCAGTTCCGATACAGCGATCAATATAGATACGATGATCACCACGATGGAAACGGCAATGGAATCTATGGAAATCGGTGAACTTGTCATACTGGCACTGGAAACGATGCTTGTGAGCCTGTGTATGAAGGTTATCTCAGTCTTTATTACAGTGATTTTGTATGGGCGTATGATTGAAATCTATCTCTATTCGTCCGTTGGAGCTATTCCATTTGCAACTATGTCTAACCGGGAATGGGGGCAGATTGGAAACAACTATCTTCGTGGATTGTTTGCACTGGCATTTCAGGGATTCTTTATGATGGTCTGCGTGGGAATTTACGCAGTCTTAGTAGCGAATATCCAGATGTCAGATAACATTCATTCTGCATTGTTCGGCGTGATGGCATACACGGTGATCCTTTGTTTCAGTTTGATGAAAACAGGAAACTTTGCCCGTAGTATCTTTAACGCTCACTAAGAAAGGAGGAACTGACAATGGCATTTGTATCAGTGCCTAAAGACTTAACCAAGGTCAAAAATAAGATCATCTTCAACCTGACCAAACGGCAGCTGATCTGTTTTGGGATTGCGGCGGCAGTGGGGGTACCATTTTATTTCCTTACCAGAGGGATCATCGGTTCCAGTAACGCAGCCACCGGGATGTGCCTTTTGATGCTTCCGGCATTTTTATTTGCCATGTATGAAAAGGATGGACTTCCGTTAGAAAAGGTTTTGAAAAATATGATCATCGTGAAATTTATCCGTCCTCCGGTACGGAAGTATCAGATGGAAAATCTGTATGAGAAGAAATTTATCATGGTCAGAAAAAAGAAGGGAGGACAGAAGCGTGTTAAAAAGAAAAAACGATAGACAGCCACCGCAGAGATTGGAAGAAGAACGTTATGCAAATGATTACTGGCTGGATGAAGAGGATGGTGGAGAAGATATTCCAGATCTGGCGGTCAGCAGCAAGCCGGTAAGCGGCAGACTGCACAGCGAGCCAATGGTAACAGGTTATGAAGCATTGGAAAGACAGAGAGGGGTACGCCGACCAAACAGAAAGCTGACCCGCAGGGAAAAGAAGGCTTTGAAAAGGGCACAGAAATATGAAGCGAAACTTCATAAAGAGCATGAAAAAGCCGATAAGAAAAATGCGAAGAAAGAAGCGAAGCTTGCGGCGAAAGCAGAGAAACAGGCAATGCGTGAAGCAAAGAAAAGTGCAAAGAAGAAAAAGAGCAGTTCATCTACAGCACCGCCAAGACAGCAGCCGGAAGGAAAGAAGGTTTCGGGAGGAAAAGGCGGAACCACAGAAAAGAAAGTGGCAAATACTGCCAAAGATAAACGGATTACAGCACAGCAGTCCATTCCTTATCATGAGATGGGGAGAGATGGTATCTGCCGTGTGCAGGATAGATTTTATTCCAAGACCATCCGTTTTTATGACATCAACTACCAGTTAGCTCAGAATGAGGATAAAAATGCAATCTTTGAAAACTGGTGTGACTTCTTAAATTATTTTGACAGCACGATTCATTTTCAGCTTTCCTTTATCAATCAGCACAGCAACATGGCGGAGTATGAAAAGGTTATCCATATCAATCCGCAGGAGGATGAGTTTGATGATCTGCGTATGGAGTTTGCACAGATGCTTAATAATCAGCTGGCAAAAGGAAATAATGGATTGATGCGTACCAAGTATATCACCTTTGGTATCGAAGCAGAGAGTATCCGGGAAGCACGACCGAAACTGGAACGTATCGAGTCGGATATTATGAATAACTTCAAGATTCTTGGTGTGACAGCGTATCCGTTGAATGGAGCCGAAAGGTTGCAGATCATGTATGAGACATTTAATCAGGATAGTAAAGTCCCTTTCCATTTTTCTTATGATGAGGTACTTCGGACAGGTCTTAGCACAAAGGATTATATCGCACCGACCAGCTTTGTATTTAAGAATGGAAAAGACTTTCAGATGGGTGGAACGATAGGAGCCGTTTCTTATCTTCAGATTCTTGCCCCAGAGCTTACGGACAAGATGCTGGCAGAGTTTTTGGAGATGGACAGTAACCTTATGGTGAATTTCCATATCCAGTCCATTGACCAGATGAAAGCGATCAAGCTGGTAAAGAGCAAGGTGACCGATATTAACCGGATGAAGATTGAGGAGCAGAAAAAGGCAGTTCGTGCCGGATATGACATGGATATTATCCCATCAGACTTAAATACATATGGTGGAGAAGCCAAGAGACTTCTGGAAGATTTACAGTCCAGGAATGAGAGAATGTTCCTTGTAACGGCACTGTTTTTAAATACGGCAGAGACAAAGCAGGAGCTTGAAAATGTCGTATTCCAGACTGCCGGTATTGCACAGAAATATAACTGTGCATTGAAACGTCTGGATTATCAGCAGGAGCCGGGGCTTATGAGCTGCCTGCCGCTTGCTATGAATCTTGTGCCTATCAAAAGGGCACTTACCACAACATCTACGGCAATCTTTGTTCCGTTTACCACACAGGAATTGTTTATGGGTGGGGAATCCATTTACTATGGTTTAAATGCCCTTTCCAATAATCTGATCATGGCAGACAGAAAGAAACTGAAAAACCCGAATGGTTTGATTTTGGGTACACCGGGTGCCGGTAAGTCATTTGCGGCAAAGCGTGAGATCACCAACGCATTTATCGTGACAAAAGATGACATTATCGTGTGCGATCCGGAAGGAGAATATTATCCGTTGTTCCGGGCATTTCATGGACAGGTTATCCGCATTTCACCGACCAGCCATGATTATATCAATCCGATGGACATCAATCTGGATTACGCAGATGATGATGACCCACTTTCCTTAAAGTCCGATTTTATCCTGTCTCTTTGTGAGCTGGTAGTTGGTGGGAAGAATGGACTGGAGCCGGTAGAAAAAACAGTTATTGACCGTTGTGTGCGTCTGGTGTATCAGGACTTTCTTTCTGACCCAGTACCGGAAAAGATGCCGATCTTAGAGGATTTATATAATCTTCTCCGTGAGCAGAAGGAGCAGGAGGCACAGCGTCTTGCGACTGCACTGGAAATCTACGTCAATGGTTCTCTGAAAGTATTCAATCACAGAACTAACGTGGAACTGAGTAACCGCATGGTATGTTTTGACATCAAAGACTTGGGAAAACAGCTGAAAAAGCTTGGGATGCTGATTGTACAGGATCAGGTATGGAACAGGGTGACGATTAACCGTTCAGCGAATAAGAGTACCAGATACTATATTGATGAGTTTCATCTGCTTTTAAAAGAAGAGCAGACAGCTGCGTACAGTGTGGAGATCTGGAAGCGATTCCGTAAATGGGGCGGTATTCCGACGGGTATCACACAGAACGTAAAAGACCTGCTTGCCAGCCGTGAGATAGAAAATATCTTTGAGAACTCTGACTTTATCCTGATGTTAAACCAGGCATCCGGTGACAGGCAGATTCTTGCAAAGCAGCTGAATATCTCACCACACCAGCTTTCTTATGTTACCAACAGTGGAGAAGGTGAGGGACTGGTCTTTTATGGAAGTACCATTATTCCGTTTAAGGATAAATTTGATAATTCTCTGATGCTGTATGCGTTGATGACTTCTAAGCCGGATGAGGTGGAGAAGCGTAAAAAACTTGGTATCGGAGAAAGAGACGATTAAAAAATATAAAAAACAAAATAGAACAAAAGCAGGGGATGAGCCGGGAAAGGATTTCCGGCCTTTTTTCTGCCCAAAAATGAAATGGAGGATCACTACATGAGAGATTATACGAATTTTGAGAGATGCAATGGAGAACCTTGCTGTGTATTTGCAGAGAGGATCTGTGCAGACAATTATAAAGAACTTTTAGAAAAAGGAAAGGACAGTAACGGGGAGGAGGTGTTTGGCGAGATGTTAGATGATCTGCTGTATTTAGCAGAACTGATTGACTTTATGGGGATTACTTCCTGCTTGGCTGCAAGAAGAACATTGAGTGAAAGACTTACAGATAAGCTGACAGATTCCATTGCAGGACTGGCAGATGAGGTACTGGAAAAATGGGAGAGCTATCAGGATAAAGCAGAATAACAGGTAAACAGTAAAGGGGATGGTGAGATTTGCAGGAGCATGAGTATAAGGCGAGAGATAAAACCGTCCAGAAGATGAGCCGTGATGGTCTTAGAGAAGAGAACCTTCGGAATAAAGAAGAAAAAAGGATCACTGGACGGGACATGGATACAGAGGTTTCCCGTAGTGAAAAAAAGGATGAACTGGATTTCAGTAAGAGAAGGCGTGAGCATAGCAATAAAAAAAGGGAAACAGAACATCCGGAGCAAAGTTCCCAAAAAACCAGATATAGTAGAGAATCTGTACTGGATGATGAGTCGGAACAAGATATAGATGGAGAACTGGATGGGGAACAAGTGGCCGATGAAAGCACAGCTGCAACGGAATCCGCATTTCGCAGTGAGAGCATCCGTGGACAGCCAAGGGGAGAACGGGCTTATCTGGAAACGGTTGCAGACAGCCGGGATCTCCGTAAGAAAAAGATGGTCAGAGATTATGCGTCAAAAGAAAGACGGAAGGAAAAGGAGGCTTCCGAAGAAAGCAAGACGGCAAAGAGAGAAGCTGCCCGGTACAGGAAAACTTCAGAAGTGGCAGAAGAGTCTCTGGATGGATTTTCGGAGGAGATTAAAGGCAAATCGAAGCGGGAACGTGTGCTGAAAGAACAGCGGAAAAAGAGTTCCAGATTATCATTTGGCGATGAAAGTGATGGCATGATACATGGAGCCGGTATCGGTATCCGAAGTTCTGCATCTGCCGTGAAAGATGCTGCGGCTACGGCGGCTCATTGGAAAACCCATGAGGCAGAAGATGATAATGCTGCGGTAGAAGGGGCACACCGGGCAGAGCTTGCAGGAGAAAGCCTTGCAAGAAAATCCATTTATACAAGGGAACGCTTAAAGCAAAGGAGGGAACAGTCAAAAAGACTGAAAGAAAGCGTTCTTGATGAAGCAGAAAAAAGCAGGCTGATGTTTGAATCTGTTTATGGAAATGAAGCAAAAAAGATGGTGAAGAAGGAAGCGGAGCAGAAAAGAAAATCTGCATTGCAAAAGCTGTTCCAGAAGAAACGTTATCAGAAACAGTATCAGGCAGCAAAGCAGAGCAAAAAGGCAAAAGATGTGGCGATTACTTCAGCACAGAAATTTACAGAGAAAGCAAAAGATGCAGTCAAAATGATTGCGGCACAAAATCGTGGGATTTTTGCTACAGTTGCTATCTTTGGATTGATCTTTGTCTTGATTGCAGCAAGTTTTACCAGCTGCAGTGCATCCCTGCAGGGAGCTTCGTCTGCCATTATTTCCACCAGTTATTCCAGTACAGATGAGGACATTTATGCCGCTGAAAATGCATACCGGGCATTAGAAGAAGCTTTAAATACGCAGATCAATCAGATGGAATCCACGCATCCGGATTACGATGAATACCGGTACCAGATTGATGAGATCGGCCATAATCCATATCAGCTGATCTCTTATCTGACAGTAAAATACGGTGGTTTTACTTATGATGAAGTGGCAGAGGAGATAGAGTCCATTTTCCGTCAGCAGTATGGTATTACGACAGATGCTACCAGAGAGACAGTTACCGAAACAAAGACAGTCCGGGTAGGAGAATCACTGGGACAGGTTGTCACCAGTGGGTATTGTAACTGTTCCATCTGCTGTGGGCAGTGGAGTGGAGGACCGACAGCCAGTGGTGCGATGCCGACAGCCAATCATACGATCGCCGTAGATGCATCGAATCCTTTTGTACCGATGGGAACCCATGTCATTATGAATGGTGTGGAATATGTAGTAGAAGATACCGGAGCTTTTGCAAGATATGGTGTTCAGTTTGATGTTTATTATGATAACCATGCAGCAGCTTCCGCACACGGGCACCAGACATGGGAGGCATACATAGCAGACAGCAATGGAAGCCAGGAAGTGCAGGTTACGACAACGAAAGAAGTAAACCGTCTGGATGTGACGATGACCAACCGCAATCTGGATACCGTATTGAGAAGCCGCATGACGGAAGAAGAACAGGAAAGATACGATGCGTATAACAAATATTATGGAAATCGTGATTACCTGTTTGACTTAAACAGCATACCCACCGGAAGTGGAGGCTTTGGTTATACCATACCGACAGATGCTTTATCTGATCCACAGTTTGCAAAGATGATCCGGGAAGCAGAGAAATATCTGGGAGTTCCTTATGTCTGGGGTGGTTATTCCCCAAGTGGATTTGATTGTTCCGGATTTGTAAGCTGGGTTATCAATAATTGTGGAAATGGATGGAATATTGGAAGATGTACTGCCGATGGGCTTCGTTCTCACTGTTCGCAGGTATCTCCATCGGAAGCAAAACCGGGAGACTTGATCTTCTTCCAGGGAACCTATAACACAAGTGGAGCGAGTCATGTTGGAATCTATGTCGGCAATAACATGATGATCCATTGTGGTAAGCCGGTGCAATATACAAGTATTGCAAGTGCCTACTGGCAGGAACATTTTATGGCATTTGGTCGTCTGCATTAGAGGAGGTGACAGGCAGATGAACATGAAATTGAAAAAGATTCTGGATGATATTCAGAAAACAGAGGATAAGATTGCAGAGCTTCAGGAACATCTGAAACGGCAGAATACTTTAAAACAGCAGATGGAAGATATGGAGATTATCAAATCATTTCGTTCTATGAAGCTGGGCAGTCGGGAGCTGCTGGTACTGCTTGACGGGATTCAGAAAGGAACCGTTACGATTCAGATGAATGAGGACGGCGGTATCACAGTGGAAGATACCAAGGAGACACCCCAAAAAGAAAGCGATAACAGACCACCTGTGGGGCAGGTGGCAGAAAGAGAGGTTTTAGACGATGAGGAATAAAGTGGTAAAGAAACTGCTGATGCTTGCCATGGTGGTAACGATGCTTTCCGGGACATCTATTGCTACTGTCTATGCAAATGCGAATCCACCGGCAGAAGAGACAACGACAGAAGTAGTGCAGGAGACTTCTACGGAAACAACCGAAGATACGGAGAAGAAAGAGGATACCGGAAGGGTGAGTGGAGAGAGTATCAATTCCGCTTTTTCTACACCGGGAAATGCCCAGCTTGTAGATGATAAGGAAAATGATGATACAAAACAGTTCCTTACTATCCAGACGAAAAAGGGGAATACTTTTTACATGGTCATTGACCGTTCCAGTAATACAGAGAACGTATATATGATGTCTCTGGTCGATGAGAACGATCTGGCAGAATTTCTGGATGAAACAGAAAAAGACAAGGAAACTGAAGAATCAACCGTAGTGATCCCGGAAACCACACCGGAGACTACACCAGCAGCAGAGGAGGAAACCGAAGTGAAGAAAGAAGAGAAAAGCGGAATGAATGTGAAAGGTCTTGCAGCTATCGTAGTTGCAGCAATCTTAGGCTTTGCAGGAATCGCAGTCTATAAGAAACATGGACGCAGTAAGGACGAAGATTATGTAAGTGAACAGCTTGAATTTTCAGACGGTCCGTATGTAAATGAAGAGGACGATGAAAAAGAAGAATAAGCGTTTTTAAGAGATGGAAACAGTAATAAGGACAGGGGCAGCCAGAAATCTTGGCTGCCTTTTTTGTAGAAAGGAAAGGATTATGTCTAAATTTTTAGTGATCGCAGAGAAGCCAAGTGTAGCACAAAGTTATGCGAAAAATCTGTCCGCTTATAAGCGGGAGGACGGTTATCTGGAGGGAGAAAGCTGTATTGTCAGCTGGTGCTTAGGACATCTGGCAGAATACGCACAGCCAGAGGAATATGACCCGAAATATGAAAAATGGCAGTTCGATGATCTGCCAATCCTTCCAGAAGCATGGAAGTTGAAAGTTTCCAAGGATAAAAAGAAGCAGTTTGATGTCTTAAAAGGTCTGATGAACCGAAGCGATGTGGAATATCTGGTAAATGGCTGTGATGCAGGAAGAGAAGGAGAACTGATCTTTCAAAGGGTGTATGTGCTTGCCGGATGCAGGAAACCAGTGAAACGTCTGTGGATCAGCTCGATGGAAGATGCCGCCATTCAGAAAGGTTTCCAGACAATGAAAAGTGAGGAAGAATATAAGAATCTCTGTATGGCTGCGGTGTGCAGGGCACAGGCTGACTGGCTGATCGGAATGAATGGAACCAGAGCATACACCACGAGATATTTTAAACGATTGGTTGTGGGCAGGGTACAGACCCCAACCCTTGCCATGCTTGCAGAACGGCAGGAGAGGATTGAGCATTTTCAAAAAGAAGCATTTTATAAGGTAGCACTGACAGATGGAAAACTTACAGTAGTTTCCGAGAACATTGCAAATGAAGAAGCTGCGGATCTGCTTGCAGCGTTATGTAATGGTTCGACCGCTGTGGTCACACAGATGAAGAAAGAACGTAAGAAATCATTTCCACCGAAACTTTATGATCTGACAAGCCTGCAGAGAGAGGCCAACCGTTACTTTGGATATACAGCGAAACACACACTGGATATGTTACAGGAATTATATGAAGAAAAGCTGGTTACTTATCCAAGAACAGACAGCCAGTTTGTAACGGAGGATATGAAAGATTCGGTAGAGGAACTGGTAGGAAAAATGCCAGTATTACTTTCGTTTGTAGATTATGGACAGTTGGGGCATGGCATAAAAAGGGTGATCAACAATGCAAAGGTATCTGATCACCATGCGATTCTTCCGACGAAAGAAGCCGTGGAGAAAGGAATTGCTGATTTACCGGCGGATAAAAAGAATCTGATGAGGCTGATCTGTCAGCAGCTGGTACAGGCAACCGGAGAAGAATATCTGTATGAGCAGACAGATATTACGGTAAAGTGCCAGGAACATGATTTTAAAGCCAGAGGGAAGATTCCAGTACAGATGGGATTTAAGGAAGTAGAAAAGGCATTTAAACAGCTGTGTGTCAAAGCGGGACCAGTGGAGGAAAAGGAAAAAGAGACTTCGATTCCTGCTGGGTATGAAGAAGGGATGAGGCTTTTTCCAGTAAAAGCAGAGAAAACCACACATTATACCTCTCCGCCGAAACCATTCAATGAAGATACGCTCCTCGCTGCAATGGAAACAGCCGGTAATAAGGAGTTTGATTCTGAAACAGAAAAGAAAGGGCTGGGGACTCCGGCAACAAGGGCAAGTATCATTGAAAAATTGGTTTCTTCCGGTTATGCACAGAGAAAGGGTAAGCAGATATTACCAAGTACCGAGGGAAAGGAATTGGTAAAGGTCATGCCAGAGTATCTGAAATCAGCAGTAATGACAGCGGAATGGGAGAACCAGCTGTTGCTGATGGAAAAGGGAGAGATTACAGATACTCAGTTTATGGGAGAGATTACTTCTCTTGTACGTAAGATTTTAGAGGTATGCAGGGAGATACCGGAAGAGGAACGCAGGAGATTCCAGATGGAGAGGGAAGTGATCGGCAAATGTCCGGTCTGTGGCTGTGATGTTTTCGAGGGGAAACAGAATTTTTACTGCTCAAACCGTCAGTGTGATTTTGCCCTTTGGAAAGAAAACCGTTTCCTGGGAAGCATGGAGAAAAATCTGGATAAAAAGATGGCAAGAGAACTTCTTGATAAGGCTTGTACCCATGTAAAAGGTCTGTATTCTAAAAAGAAAGATATGAAATTTGATGCAGATCTGTTACTCACGCTGGAGGATGGCAAGCCGAGATTCCATCTGGAATTCCCAAAGAAGAAAAAGAAATAAGACAAGGAGGTAAAGCGATATGTCTAAATTACAGGACATCCGGGATCTGGCACAGGAACATGCCGTATCAGTGAGCGGTTCCCCCAGAGACTGGATGGATTATATGGACACAGCATCAAGGTTATACCGTTATTCTTTTTCAGACCAGCTTCTGATCCATGCACAGCATCCGGAAGCAACGGCCTGTGCATCACTGGAATTATGGAATGAAAAGATGTTCCGATGGGTGAACCGTGGTGCAAGGGGAATCGCCCTGCTTGATGAAACAGGGCAGCATACCAGACTCCGTTATGTGTTTGATATTTCGGATACCCACATGGTAGCCGGGGGCAGAAGCCCGTATCTGTGGCAGATGCAGGAACACCAGAGAGAAGAGATCCTCACCCATCTGGCAGAGGTCTATGCTCTGGAAGAAAAGGATACAGCAACTTTGCAGGATGCATTGATGGCAGTCGCAAGGGAAATGGTCAGTGATAATCTGGAGGAATACCTGGACGGATTGGAATATGCGGTAGAAGATACTTATCTGGAAGATTTGGATGAGGTGACGATCCGCAGTGATTTCCGTCAGCTGGCAACAGACAGTGTTTACTATATGCTTTCCAGACGATGCGGGCTTGACCCGATGGAGCTCCTGGAAGAAGAGGATTTCATGCATATCACGGACTATAATCGTCTGTCCGTCCTCACATTCCTTGGAAATGCGGCAAGCCAGCTCAGTGAAAGTATTCTGATTGATATTGGAAGAACCGTACATAAAATTTCTCTGGAAGAAGCGAGAAAAGAGGTTGAAATTTCCAATGAAAGGAATTATAATAACTTTACCACGTTAATGCGTGAAACTAAAAATCAGGACGTAGAAAACAAAAAAGCAGAAAATATTGAAAATGAAGGAGGAACCGATTATGGAACTGACATATCATCGCAAGGGGGATTACCTGTTTCCGAATCTGACCGTCGAAGAGGAAGAAGTGACGATCGGGAAATACGGGATGCTGCGGAGGACATTTCTGAAAGAACACAAGAACAGTCTTTATCAGAGCCTGTTCCTGACTGGGAAGCTGAACCGTCATCTGGAGCAGATCGAGAAAGCAGCACAGGAGAGAATGGACTGCCAGATGGAGAAATTGCTGGAGAAGAATCCGGCACCGGACAAGGAAGCAGATCCGATGGCATGGACGGCACACATGAACGCACTGATGGCAACAGCGGAAGAGAGCATCTTGACGGAATTGGTATACAGTTAGTCGAAGATACAAGAGAAGATGGATTGAGTAAAGCAGAGGAAGAAATCGCCTCTGCTTTATCTTTGCCCGAATATCCCACCGCAAATGAGCAAAGGCGGCAGATAGAGGAAAGGGCAGCTGCCCTTTATGCCGGGGAGATTCCGATACCAGAGAGCGTTGTCGATGAGATTTTACGGACAGGAGGAAACCGGGCGGGTAGTCAGCTTCGTATCATCTACAATTTTATGAGCGAACAGACCCCGGAGGAATATACGGAGTTTGTGAAACGTGAATACCGAGAAGGCGGAAAAGGCTTTCAGATTGATGGAAATGAATATTCGGTCTGGTTTGATGAAACTGGGATGCAGATCGCAGTGGGGCATACGGTCACAGACCAGATTTTAGATAAGGCATTTTTATCATGGGAAGATGTCAGCGGACGTATCCATCAGCTTTTAGACCAGGGTGAATATGCACCACAGTCTGTATTGGATGCGGCAAGAAGTAATGCAGTGAAAGAACACGCCCAGGCTCTTGCCTATATGAAAGGGGATATGGCAGAAGGAGTAGCCGAGATTGTTTTTGACGAAGAGGACTTACCACATCTTCGCAGTATCTATCCGGAGATCACAGATTATCTGGAAGAAAAGCTGGAAGATCCCCAGTGGCTTTCGGAACTGAATGAAAGACTGGATGCACTGGCAGAAGCCTATGAAGAAAATCATTCCATTATGCGTTTCCATCATTATAATCCTGTAAATATCTCAAAGCAGTTTCAGAAGTTTGCGGATGAGGTCATCCCTTACCAGGCAAGGGACAGGTTTGTCTGGAAAGAACATCCGATGTTCATTACACAGGATGAGATTGATGCTTTTCTTGCAGGAGGTGGAGCGTATTCGCAGGGCAGGCTCAGGACGTATTCTTTTTATCTGCTGCATGAGGATGAAAGAGCGAGGACAGGTTTTATCAAGGAACAGTATGGGATCGGTGGAAGCAGTCATGCACTTTCCGGTGCCGATGATTCACATGCAAACTATGATGGAAAAGGATTGTTTCTTGCAAGAGGTGCTTATGGGAATCCATATACGTCAATTTTATTATCCTGGAATAAAGTTGCAAACAGAGTAGCTTATCTGATAAAGAATGACCAGTTCCTGCAGGCAGAAGATTATGCTCGTATGCCGGAATATGAGAGGGAGCAGATGGCAAATAAGGTACTCCGTTTTTATGACCGTCTTCCGGAAGAGATGGACAGACCATTTACGGAGGACTTCTTCTGGGAAAAACCAGGAAAAGAAATGGAGGCAGTATTAGAGAATCCAGAGCAGACAGAGGAACTGTTACAGAAGATGGATGCAGCATTGGCAGCTCTTCCATTGGATTTTGAAGCGTATGGGACAAACTATCAGCAGAAAACAGAACTTCTTTCGGAACTTCATCAGTATGCAGAAGGAACCTATACGATTTTCCCGACACCGGAAGCAGAACCGTCTTTTGCAGAACTATCCGGGCACCAGATGACTATGTTTGATTTCTTGGATACGAAGGCAGTGATAGAACCGACCGTAGTAGATATGTCAGATGTGGAGGAAATAGAAGAGGAAGAGGTTACTGCTGAAAAATCTATTTCAGAGAGTCAGGAGCAGGAAATAATAGAAACTTCTGAGGGACAGGAACAGAAAGAACCAGAAGAAGAGGTAACAGCTAAAACAGCAAAAGAGTTGGCGGAGTCCTGGGATGAAGGTGTTTTTGCGTATCAGGGGTATCATTTTGAAGCAGTAGGGGTATTGCCGGAAGGAATAGAAGGAAAAGATCTGGTTGCACAGACCCGTTCCAATACAGAACTGCATTTATCAACCTACCATACAGAAGATTTCCCTAAATATTCGTATGATGATTTTTATGCAGTCAGCAATGCACCAACTGCCGATGTGTTCCGGTGCCTGGAAACCGGACGCAATTATATTCCCGGAGAAAATGAACTGTTTGGATATGAGGGAGAATTTCAGCCATATTTGAAACCAGAACAGGAAAAAGCCGTGACAGAACCACACAACTTCCGTATCCAGGATAATGACCTTGGTGCAGGCGGTCCGAAGGCAAAGTATAAGGCAAATATGGAAGCCATCCATTTGTTACAGACGTTGGAGAAAGAAGAACGTCTGGCAACACCCGAAGAACAGGAAATCTTATCCCGTTATGTTGGCTGGGGTGGTATCCCACAGGCATTTGAGGAGAATAACAGCAGCTGGGCAAATGAGTATCTGGAATTAAAGAATACCTTATCACCAGAAGAATACAGTGCAGCAAGGGCATCGACCTTAAATGCTTTTTATACGTCCCCGACCGTGATCCGAAGTATGTATGAAGCACTGGAAAATATGGGACTGAAACAGGGAAATATTTTGGAACCGTCCTGTGGTGTCGGTAACTTTATGGGACTGCTCCCGGAGAGTATGGGCAAAGCCAATATGTACGGTGTGGAGCTTGACCCGGTTTCGGGCAGGATTGCAAAACAGCTTTATCAGAAAAATAAGATTGCCGTACAGGGATTTGAGGAAACCAGTTATCCGGACAGCTTTTTCGACTGTGTGATAGGCAATGTTCCATTTGGGGCGTATCAGGTCAGTGACCGCAGATATGACCGGCATCATTTTATGATCCATGATTATTTTATTGCAAAATCCCTTGATTTGGTCCGTCCGGGCGGTGTAGTTGCAGTGGTAACTTCCAGTGGAACGATGGATAAGCAGAATCCGGCAGTGAGACAGTATATCGCAAACCGGGCAGAACTGCTTGGAGCCATCCGATTACCGAATAATGCGTTCCAGAGAAATGCCAATACCAGTGTTGTTTCTGATATTTTGTTTTTCCAGAAAAGGGACAGGGCATCCATTGAGGAACCGGAATGGTTAAATTTAAAGGAAATACCGGAAGGCTATTCGGTCAATGCTTATTTTGCAGAGCATCCGGAAATGGTGCTTGGTGATTTTACTACAGAAAGTACCCAGTACGGAAAGCAGGAAGTGACCGTAAAACCAAAAGAAGGCATTACCTTAGAAGAACAGTTAAAAGAAGCGATTAGGAATATCCATGGCACGATCACGGAACTGGAACTTTCGGATACAGAGCTGGAGGAGGATGTTGTCTCTATCCCGGCAGACCCGGATGTAAAGAATTTCAGTTTTACCGTAGTGAATGAGGAAGTCTATTACCGGGAAAATTCTGTGATGAACCGCAGGGAACTTCCGGCAATGACAGCGGAACGTGTCAAAGGGATGGTGAAGATCCGTGATGTTACGAATGAACTGATCCAGTGTCAGATGGAAGAGGGAAGCGATGAGCAGATTACAAAGCTGCAGGAAAAACTCAATGAAGAATACGATACCTTTACAGCAAAATATGGTCTTATCAGCAGCAATGCCAATAAGAGGGCATTTAGTCAGGACAGTAGTTATTGTCTTTTGACTTCTCTGGAATTTCTGGATGATAAGGGAGAACTGAAACGGAAAGCGGATATTTTTACCAAAAGGACAATCCGCAGGGCAGAAACGGTAACTTCTGTAGATACTGCCAGTGAAGCACTTGCGGTTTCTATTGGTGAGAGGGCAGGCGTTGACCTTTCCTATATGGCACAGCTTTCCGGGAAAACAGAAGAGGAGCTTACCGAAGAACTGGCAGGGGTGATCTTTAAGAATCCGATCGGTGAAAAATGGGAGCCGTCGGACGAATATCTTTCCGGAAATGTGAGAGAGAAACTGCAGATCGCCAAACAGTTTGCAGAAAATCACCCAGAATATCAAGTGAACGTGCAGTATTTGGAGCAGGTACAGCCAAAAGATCTGGATGCGTCAGAGATTGAGGCAAGACTTGGGGCAACCTGGATTTCAGAGGATTACATTACACAGTTTATGGCAGAGACATTCCATACTCCAAGATATTATGTAGGGTACAAAATTAAAGTCCAGTATGCAGAAGTGACCGGACAGTGGAATGTTATGGGAAAAAATGTGGACAGCTACGGAAATGCCCTTGTCACTTCCACTTATGGAACACAGAGAGCCAATGCCTACCGCCTTTTGGAAGATGCCTTAAACCTTAGAGATACCAAGATTTATGACACGGTACAGGATGCCGAGGGGGAACACCGGGAATTAAACCGGAAGGAAACAATGCTGGCACAGCAGAAGCAGGAGCTGATCAAAGAGGAATTTAAGGAGTGGATATTTAAAGACCTGCACCGACGGGAAGATCTCTGTAAGATCTATAATGAACGATTTAACAGCATCCGTCCACGGGAATATGATGGAAGCCATATTCAGTTTGTTGGCATGAATCCGGAGATCACCCTGATGCCGCATCAGAAAAACGCAGTGGCTCATGTGCTGTATGGAAATAATACGTTACTGGCTCATTGCGTAGGAGCTGGAAAGACGTTCCAGATGATCGCAGCCGGTATGGAATCAAAACGGCTGGGACTCTCACAGAAGAATCTTTATGTTGTGCCAAACCATCTGACTGAGCAGTGGGGCAGTGATTTCTTACGACTTTATCCTGGGGCAAATATCTTGGTGGCAACGAAGAAAGACTTTGAGCCGGCGAACCGAAAACGTTTCTGTTCCCGTATTGCGACAGGGGATTATGATGCCGTGATCATCGGACATACGCAGTTTGAAAAAATCCCTCTTTCAAAAGAACGGCAGATTGCCATGCTGGAAGATCAGATTGCAGATATTACGTTTTCCATTGAAGAAGCAGCACATCAGGCAGGGCAGAATTATACCATCAAGCAGTTGGAAAAAACAAAAAAGAGTCTGCAGACGAGGATGAAGAAACTTAATGACCAGACCAGAAAGGATGATGTAGTAACTTTTGAGCAGTTAGGCGTAGACCGGCTGTTTGTGGATGAAAGCCATAGTTTTAAGAACCTTTTTTTGTATACAAAAATGCGGAATGTGGCGGGAATCTCACAGACGGATGCACAGAAAAGTTCGGATATGTTTATGAAATGCCGGTACATGGATGAACTGACCGGCGGCAGAGGAATCACCTTTGCGACAGGTACCCCCGTGTCAAATAGTATGACGGAGCTTTATACTATCATGCGTTATCTCCAGTATGACACACTCATGCGTATGGGTATGGGACACTTTGATTCCTGGGCGGCAACGTTCGGGGAGACAGTAACCGCAATCGAATTATCACCGGAAGGAACGGGCTATCGTGCAAAAACACGGTTTGCCCGTTTTTTTAATCTTCCGGAGCTGATCTCCATTTTTAAGGAAGCTGCGGATATTCAGACTTCGGATATGCTGAACCTTCCCGTACCGGAAGCAGAGTTTATCAATGAAGTCTTGAAGCCAAGTGAAGAACAGCAGGATATGGTAGCAGCATTTTCAGAACGTGCAGAATCAGTAAGGGCAGGAATGGTAAATCCTACAGAGGACAATATGCTCAAGATTACCAACGATGGGAGAAAGTGTGCGTTAGACCAAAGGCTTTTGAATGAACTCCTTCCGGATGCCGAAAAAAGCAAGGTCAATACCTGTGTGGAAAATGCTTTCCAGGTATGGGAGGAAGGAAAAGCAGATCGGACAACCCAGCTGATCTTCTGTGACTTGTCCACACCAAAAGGAGACGGGACTTTCAACGTATATGATGATGTCCGGAACAAACTGACAGAAAAAGGAATCCCGAAAGAAGAGATTGCTTTTATCCATGAATATAACACGGAGGCAAAGAAAGCGGAGCTGTTTGCAAAGGTGCGGGCCGGACAGGTGAGAATCCTTATGGGTTCCACTCCAAAACTCGGTGCTGGTACCAACGTACAGGACAGGCTCATTGCCCTCCATCACCTTGATTGTCCGTGGAAACCGTCTGATCTGGAACAGCAGGAAGGACGTATTTTAAGGCAGGGAAACCAGAATGACAAAGTAAAGATATTCCGGTATGTGACGGAGAACACTTTTGATGCGTATATGTGGCAGATTTTGGAGAATAAGCAGAAGTTCATCAGCCAGATCATGACCAGTAAATCCCCGGTCAGGGCTTGTGAAGATGTGGATGATACGGCACTGTCCTATGCAGAGATCAAGGCACTTGCCACAGGCAATCCGTACATTAAAGAAAAAATGGATCTGGATGTGCAGGTGAGTAAGCTGAAACTCTTAAAGGCAAACCACACCAGTCAGATTTACCGTCTGGAATCCGATATTGCAAAGAATTTCCCGGTACAGATCAGTGCATTGAAAGAGCGGATTGCCGGGATGCAGGTGGATTCGCAGGTAGTAAAAAGCGTGGATTTACAGGATAATGACACGTTTGCCATGACGGTAGGGAATGTCCTTTATGAAGATAAGAAAGAAGCAGGCGAGGCATTGATCGCCGCTTGTGCAGGGTTAAAAACTGTCAGTACCGGCGGAAAGGTCGGGGAATATCATGGGTTTGCGTTATCTGCTTCCTACAATATGTTCTCCAATGCGTTTGAACTGACGATCAAAGGAAAATGCTCTTATAAGCTGGAGATCGGAAAAGACCCTGTAGGAAATATGCAGCGTATCCATAACACGCTTTCTTCTATCGACAGGAAGCTGACGGAAAGTGAGCAGAAATTGGAAACTGTACAACAGCAGCTTGCTACTGCACAGGAAGAGGTAAAGAAACCATTCCCGAAAGAAGCAGAACTGAATGAAAAGATGGAACGGTTATCCGAGTTAAATGCCCTGCTGAACATGGATGAAAAGGGCAATGAGACGATTATGGCGGATGAGGATATTGGCAGAGAAGGAAGCAGCACAGACAGCAGGGATGCCGTAGAAGAAAAAGAACTTCCGGAAACAGCAGACAGAATCCATAAGCCATCTATTCTGGAACGCTTAAAGCAGGAGAAGGCACAGCAGAATACAGCGGAACAGACCGTTACACAGAAGGCTGCAAAGAAAAAACACGAACAGGAGTTATAAAAGATTTCCCGTCAGAGTTTTCTCTGGCGGGGACATAAAATGGAGGGTTTGTTTATGGCAAATAATATAGAAAAACAGTTAAAAGAAATATCGGAACGGCTGGAACAGGGAGTAAAGGAAATCTTTACATCGGAGCGATATACCGAATATCTGAATACCATGTCAAAGTTCCATAATTACAGCTTTAATAACACGCTGCTGATCACCATGCAGAAACCAGAAGCAACACTGGTGGCAGGGTATCAGGCATGGCAGAAGAAGTTTAACCGCCATGTAAAACGTGGAGAAAAAGGAATTCAGATCATCGCACCAGCACCAATCCGGGAGAAACAGGAGATTGAAAAGATTGACCCGGTAACAAAAGAGCCTGTAATCGGGGATGATGGACAGCCGGAAACAGAGATCGTGGAGATGGTGATACCGAGATTCCGTGTAACGACAGTATTTGATGTCAGCCAGACAGAGGGAGAACCAATCGCAGAACTGGAGGTGCCGGAGCTTACTGGAAGTGTACAGTTTTATGATACGTTCATGCAGGCATTGCAGAATATTTCTCCTGTACCGATCCGCATGATGAATGTGGAAGGGGAAGCAAAAGGCTATTATCACCAGACAGAAAAATATATTGCGATAAAGGAAGATATGAGTAATGTCCAGACGATGAAAACCGGAGTTCATGAAGTGAGCCACGCATTGCTGCATGACCGGGAAGTAATGGATGCGGAAGGAGTCTTAAAAGATCAGACAACAAAGGAAGTGGAAGCATTATACCCATGTTTTTATAATGTTGATCTTTTAAATTATTTTCCATAAATCTTCA